>Ga0268279_1001457_pt1 | contig 12954 bp, 13 predicted proteins | sample saktaG_6_FD_190142 | JGI IMG/M metagenome (GOLD analysis project Ga0268279, IMG submission 190142) | Saline water microbial communities from Sakinaw Lake, British Columbia, Canada - sak_2010_1_5_80m | ecosystem: Environmental > Aquatic > Non-marine Saline and Alkaline > Saline ...
AATGTTTTGGGGAACTATTGTAGCTGTGGCTATTTATCTTTTTTTTATTGTTATAGTCCTTGGCGTCTCGGGACCTGTTACATCTGAGGAAGCAATTTCCGGCTTAGAAAAAGTGTTAGGCAGCAACATTGTTAAGTTAGGTTTTATTTTTGGGGTGATTGCTTGTTTTACTTCCTTTCTTACTCTTGCCTTGACCTTAAAAAAAGTATTTTGGTATGATTTTGGCATCCCTAAAAATTTTGCCTGGTTTTTAACCTGTTTTCCGCCTTTGTTCCTTTTTTTCTTAGGGATTAGAGGATTTATTGGAGTGATTAGTTTTACCGGGGCGATAGCTCTTGGAGTTGAGGGAATAATTATTGTTTTTTTGTATCGGGAGTTTTTGAAAAAAAAGTTTTCTCAAAGAATAAACCCTGCTTTTTATTTATTAGCAGGGATTTTTGTTTTAGGAATTATCCTTGAATTAATTTATTTTATGTGCTAAAATAAAATATGCCCCGTAGAGAAATTTCGAAAAGGTATTTTCCTTGAAAATACCTAAAAATTAAACTACAGGGCAGTAAAAATAAATTACTTATAATTTAGAGAATTTCGCGAATGTATTGTTGGTATTCATTCGAAATTCTTCTACGGGGTATGATTATATTATTAGATATTATAACTGTTGTTGTTTTTGTTTCTTTTTTGTTTTGGTATTTAGTGACTAACGTTTTACCATTCTTAAATGGCTAAAAGAAGGTCAATTGAAGAAGAACTATATAGAAGGGTTTCAATCAACGGCCTAATTCTTTTTAGTATTTATTCTTTGCAAGGGAAATGTTCGTTTGAAAGATTAATCAAAGAGTGTTTTACTCTTTTTCCCAAGTCGTTTTCTTTGTTAAAGCTTCCAGAATGGCCCGATTCTCGTAAACTTGATAGGCCATTGAGAACGCTTAGGAAAAGAAAATTAATTTCCGGTAATCCAAAAACAATTTTTTCTCTAACTAAACTCGGCAGGAAAACAGCTGAGGAGGTTGCTAAAACCTTTAGGCAGAGAAGATTAAAATTATAATGAACTTGTTGACGATTGTCGTCAACAAGTTCATTAACGAGTTATGTATTTATACATATTTATTGCTGGTTTCGGAGGCGGCGCTCTTAGAGGGCTGGTTGGATTTATAAAACATCAATTTGCCTATAAAAATGTTAAGTTCCAGCTTACTTATTTTTTAGCGATGATGTTTTTATCTGGAGTTGTTGGTCTTCTCGCCACCGTAGCCGTAAAAGAAACCGGGATTACTTTCCTGGGCTTGGATTATTTTAGTCCTGCTTTAGCTTTTATTGTTGGTTACGCCGGTGGAGATTTTCTAGAGAATATTTATAAAATTATTGTTAAGAAATCTTCTTTGTATTAAAACTGAACTAACCAAAAACCCCCACAAATATGGGGGATTTTTGATTTTAGAAAAATTTTCTCTTAAATCTCTGTGTTTTCTTCAGTGGTTTCTTCTTCTGGAGTTTCTCCTCCTCCTTCTGGAGCTTCTGGTGTTTCTGCAGGGGTTTCTGGTATCTCTGGAGCTTGAGTTTCTGGGATTCCTTCTTCTTCTTCTTCTTCTTCTTCTTCCTTCTCTTCTTCAGGTGCTGCTGGAGTTTCAGGCTCCTCTTGAGCAGTAAAAGTAGGATATAATTTATCGTTAATCATGGACTTTTTTAACTTTATCTTGTTAAATAGTTACGAAACAAATTTAACCAAGTTTGTTTTTTATTTTCTTCCGACCTTTTACTTTCTATCCATTATGTTCTTATTATAATGGTTCAGAAATGTTTGTCAATAGTTTTTGGGGATAACCCCGTTAGAAATTTGCGGGCTTTTTGTTTTATTCTTGTCTTATGATTTCTAACGGGGTAAAATAAAATAATAAATCTATGCTTAAGGGAATAAAAGTTTTAGGCACAGGAGGTGTTACGTGTCCAGAATAGTATTAAAACAAGCAACTCTTTTTTAACATGATAGAAGAATATCATTTTGGTTCCATCACTATTGGCGGTAAAACTTATAATCAAGACGTTGAGGTTAGGTGGACCGACGAAGTTCTAGAGTGGTGGCGGGAAGAAAGCCATGTGATTGATGTTGAAAGTGTTAAGAGAGCAGTAGGACAAAATCCCGAGACAATCATAATTGGAACCGGAGAAAGCGGAGTAGCAAAGGTTACTGAAGGTGCCCAGAATTTTATAAAAGAAAAAGGAATTGAGTTGATAATTGATAAAACCGGAGAAGCAACTAAGACCTTCAATATAATAAAAGAAGAATCCAAAGAGGAGGAAGGAGAACAAAGAAAAGTAATTGGTCTTTTTCACTTAACTTGTTAAGTATGAACAATAAAAAGCTTCCATTAGAACTCTTGCTTTCTTTTTACTGAAGTTTTTTTAAGTCGCTAAATTATAAAATAAAATCACAAAATAATATGTCTAAATTTTCACAAAAAGGCGTTTCTCTCTATTTAGCCATTGTAATAATGGTTATTCTCTTAGCTGCTGTTTTAGGCGTAACTACAATTTTAGTAGGACAGCTAAGGATGATAAAAGAAATGGAAAATTCAGTAGTTGCTTTTTATGCAGCTGATACTGGAATTGAGGAAGTATTGAAAGTAATAATCCACGATGTTGGTGTTCCTGATTCCCGTTATCCTTCAGTTGCTGGGACTTATACTCCTGTTGGCGACGCTTCTTACTATGTTGATGTGCTTTCGCCTGGGGTTGGCTGCACTGCTTCTCTTTATTGCGTTCAGTCAGTCGGAATTTATAAAGAGACGAGAAGAGCAATTGAGGTTAAAATATAACGTTTCTAATTTTCAATTTATAACAATGACCAAACAGAAGGTGCATCAGCGTATTAAAAAACTGCGAAAACTAATAAATCGTCATCGCTATTTATATCATGTTCTTGACCGTCAAGAAATTTCTGACTCAGCTCTTGATTCTTTGAAAAAAGAGCTTTTTGATTTAGAGCAAGAATTCCCAGAATTTATTACCCCGGATTCTCCGACACAGAGAATAGGAGGCAAGCCATTGGAAAAGTTTAAGAAAGCCAGACACCCTAAGCCAATGCTTTCTTTTAATGATGCTTTTTCTGAAAAAGATATGGAGGATTGGTTAGAAAGAATCTCAAAGCTTTTAACAAGAAGAGAAGCGTCAGAGATAGGTTTTTATTGTGAGTTAAAAATTGACGGATTGGCAATTGAATTAATATATCAAAATGAAATTTTGAAAACCGGCTCAACCAGAGGAAACGGAATTATCGGAGAAGATATTACCCAAAACTTAAAAACCATTGAAGCCATTCCTCTAAGAATAGCAACGGAGGACAAAAAGGAACCGAGTTCCTTCTTGAAAGGAACTCGGTTCCTTTCAAGATTAGTTGTTGCTCGGGGAGAAGTTTTTATTCCTAAAAAAGAATTTGAAAAGTTCAAAAAAACTTATGCTAATCCTCGGAACCTGGCAGCTGGCTCTATAAGACAACTTAACCCAAAAATTACAGCTTCCCGCCACTTAGATTCTTTTGCTTATGATTTAATGACAAATTTGGGGGTAAAAACCCATGAAGAAAAACATCAAATTTTAAAAAAGTTTGGTTTTAAAACTAATCCTTATAATAAATATTGTAAAGATTTAACCGAAGCTTTTAAATTCCACAAAGAAATCCAAAAGATAAGAAAAAAAATTCCTTATGAAATAGACGGAATTGTTGTTATTATCAATTCAAACAAAATCTTTGAAAAATTAGGAGTAGTTGGGAAAGCGCCGAGAGGAGCGATTGCTTTTAAGTTTCCCGGCGAACAAACTACTACTGTTGTTGAGGACATCAAGGTTCAGATTGGCAGAACCGGCGCTTTAACGCCAGTTGCCTATCTAAAACCGGTTCAGGTTGGAGGGGTAACAATTTCCCGCGCAACCTTACATAATGAAGACGAAATAAAACGATTAGGAGTGAAAATTGGAGACACGGTTATTGTCAGTAGGGCAGGGGATGTTATTCCGGATATTATAAAAGTTCTTCTTGGATTAAGAACCGGTAAAGAAAAAGAATTTAAAATGCCCAAGCTCTGCCCTGTTTGCGGAAGTAAGATAATAAGGCCAAAAGGAAAAGCAGTTTCTCGCTGCTTAAACCCAAATTGTTTTGCTCAAAGAAGAGAATGCTTTTGTCATTTTATTTCCAAGAGAGCTTTTGATATTAAGGACTTGGGACCGAAAATTGTTGGCCAACTTATGGAGGAAGGTTTAGTTTCTGACCCGGCTGACCTTTTTGAATTAAAAGAAGGCGACCTTTTGTCTTTAGAAAGATTTGCTGAAAAATCTGCCGAGAATTTAATTAAATCTATTCAAAACAGAAAAGAAATTACTCTCCCAAGATTTATTTACGCTTTGGGGATTAGGAATGTTGGAGAAGAAACTGCTTTGGATTTAGCAGAACATTTTGAAGGTTTAAAAAAACTCCAAAAAGCTAGTTCGGAAGGATTAGAAAATATAAAGGACATTGGACCGGTGGCAGCAAAATCAATTTATGATTGGTTTAGACAAAAGAAAAATATAGAATTTTTGAGAAAACTTAGAAGGGTAATAAGAATTAAGAATTATGCTGGACGCGAAGCGGACTCCCCGGAGGGTTGCTTAAGAATTAAGAATAAAAAACTAAAGGATTTAAATTTTGTTCTCACAGGTAGTTTAGAAACTATAACTCGAGATGAGGCAAAAGAGAGAATTAGAGATTTAGGCGGCGAAATTTCTGAGTCAGTATCAGAGAAAACAGATTTTATTATTGTCGGCAGAGAGCCCGGCTCAAAATACCAGAAAGCCAAAAAACTCAGCATTAAAACAATAGATGAAAGAGAGTTTCTAAAGATGATAAAATAATTAAAAATTCTGCTAATATGCTCCAGCATTTCAAAAAATTAGATTGGTTGCTTATAATTTCAGTATTTTTGCTCGTTGGAATTGGTCTGCTTTCAATTTATAGTATCTCTTTAGGCAAGGGAGATTTCTTAAACTTTAAAAAGCAAATGATTTTTTTAGGAATTGGCTTTATTTTAATGCTTTTTTTAAGTTTTTTTGATTGGAGAGCATTTCAGGAAAACCCTTATTTTATTTTAGTTCTTTATTTTCTTTGCGTTATTTCTTTACTTGGCCTGTTTTTTTTCGCTTCAGAAATACGAGGAGTAAAAAGTTGGTATAAAATAGGGTCTTTTTCTTTTGATCCGATAGGCCTTACGATGCTTATTCTAACTATTTTATTAGCTAAATTTTTTTCAATGAGGCACGTTGAAATGTACCGATTATCCCATATTTTTTTATCAGGCCTGTATGTTATATTTCCTTTTATTTTAATTTCTTACCAACCGAATTTGGGTTCTGCCTTGATTTTGGTTGCTTTATGGCTCGGAATTTTGGTTATTTCTGGGATTAAATTAAAGCATTTTTTAATTTTAGTTCTTTGTGGCCTCTTATTGTTAACTTTAAGTTGGTCGTTTCTCTTGAAAGAGTATCAAAAAGAAAGAATTGTAAGTTTTTTAGCGCCTCAAATTGAGCCTCTGGGAATGAGTTGGAATCAAATTCAAGCAAAAATTGCTATAGGTTCTGGGGGAATTTTTGGCCAAGGCATAGGCAAAGGTTCCCAAACTCAATATGGCTTTTTGCCCGAACCTCATAATGACTTTATTTTCGCCGCTATTTCAGAGGAATTTGGATTAATAGGGGTGGCGGTTCTTCTTCTTTTGTTTACGGTTTTAATTTGGCGGATTATGAGAATTGCTATTTCCGCCCAGTCAAATTTTCCTCGGCTTTTTGCTTCAGGATTTACTACTGTTTTAATCTTTCAGATTTTTATTCATATTGGTATGAATCTCGGAATTTTACCTGTCATTGGAATTTCCTTACCTTTGGTTAGCTATGGAGGAAGCAGTTTAATCGCAATTTTTATTGGATTAGGAATCCTCCAAAGCATAAGAACACATTAGCGTTAATTTTCAATTTTTAATTTTATAAATAATGAATTAATGACTAAATTTTTAAAGCATTATGTCATTTAAAAATTAAAAACACCTATATCGGATAGAAACAAGCCCTTTGTAAGGGCTTTTTATATAGAAAAGGGTATATTTGTTATCCGATATCTTATCCCCAGTTTTTTGATTGACACTGGTTTTGACATAAGGGATAATATAATAATGGTCAAGGAACAAAAGCAGGACAATTATATATCCCTTCAAGAAGCTACGAAATATTGCTCTTACTCGCAAGAGTATTTAAGTTTGCGGGCGCGTCAAGGAAAATTAAGAGCAATAAAAATTGGAAGAAACTGGGTAGCAAAAAAAGAATGGTTGGATGCATATATGGCGAGTGCTGAAGGTTATAAAAATAATATCAAAAATAACGGAAAAAAGATTAAGAAACTGGGGGTGTCTAAGGCAATAAGAAAAGAAGTTTTTCCGCCGAAAAATCTTCCGACTGGCAAAGTTAATCTTGTGCCGGTTCGGCCCATTGAATATTTAATTAGCGAGTTTTTCCAAAATGCTTTTAAGAGAGCGATGAGCTCTTCCGGTTTTCGTTTTGGGTTTGCTTGGGCAATGGTTTTGGTTTTAATGGTTGTTGCTGCTGGGTTTTGGGGTAAAGATTCTTTGAAAGCCGTAACAGATGATGTTGCAAATGTGATGTTGGTTGCAGAATCAAAAATATCAGAAGATGAAATTTACTCTGCCGCGTTTTATGGAACAGCAAATGTTTTCAAAAATTATTTCAAATGGGTTGAACAAAACCCGGTGGTAAAAACAATTGAGAAGAATGTAAAATTTGTCTGGCAGAATAGCAAAGATAAATATATTGTGGCAGATAGGTTTCTTAATAAAAAATACATAGTTTTTGACGAAACAATTTTTGATAGCTGGGGCAAGCTAACAGACGGCGCCGAAAAAATTGTTTATGGAATTAAAGATGGCTATTTTACTTTTGTAGATGGTCTTGAAGAAATCGCTAGAGCGATAGCTTCAACTTTTTCGCGGACAAAAGAATTTGTTTTGAATTTATTTAGGCCGTCAGAAATTGTTTTAGAGAAAGAGTTAGTTCCCGAGTCAGCCGAAGATGGTTTGGTGGTAATTCCTTCAACCGAAAAAGACGAAGAAATAAAAATAAAAATAAAAGAAAGTTTTTCTGATGAAGTGGAAGTGGAGCAGGTAGACAAGACCTCGGGAACTATTACTCCTGTTTTTAGAGAAAGAGAAGGAGGTAAATATATGTATATTTTAGTGCCGATTAAAAATTAGTAATTAGTAATTATAAATTTTTAATTATTCTAATTAACCTAATTAAAATCAAACGACCAATGACTAAAAAATATTTAATTGTAATAACGCTTTGTTTTTTGCTCGGCACTTTTTCAACAGACGCTTCTGTGATGGAGAGCGAGAATTACCGTCTTGAATCAGATGAAATTGATATGGGAGCAATAGGAGAGATGAGGGATTTTTCCGGTCTTAGCCAGCAGGAAAAAGAGTTGGCTTTAGCAGCAAGCCAAAACCCAAAACAAGGACCGGTTGTTATTTTTACCTCTAAAATATCTGCTTGGGAGATAATATTTGGCAGCGCTTTGGCATTACTGCTTTTAGTTTTTGTTTACTGCGCCGTCTTTAGAAAGAGATTATTTTCAAAACAATGAAAAGGGGTTTTTTAAAAAAAGTTTTTTCTGCTGTGATTATTTCTCTTTTGCTTTTTTCAAGTATTTCGATTTTTCTTTTTTTTCCGAATTTGATTATAAAAGCTCAAGGCATGACAAGTGCGAAGTATAAAATCATATCAAGCGATATTAATGCCGGTGGCAGGGATGACCAAACGTCAACAACCTATAAAATGCAGGATACTATTGGCGGGATTGCCACCGGAATTTCAGACAGTGCTCTTTATAAACTAATGGCCGGTTATCGGACCATCGATGATTTATCTATTTCTTTTTCTATTTCTGATTTGGCAATCGGTTTTGGCAATTTTTCTTCCACTAATGTCCGCTACGCGACTTCTGATGAGAACGGTGCTACTTCTGAACCAGTTGCTCAAAACCCAACCTATGTCACTATTTCCACTAATGCTCCGAATGGCGTGATTATTTCTGCTCGTAGCGAGGGCGACAGCTCAGATGCCGGGATTTACAAATCAAGTTCGCCAACCAAATTAATTACTGCTGCTGCTTGCGCCACAGTAGATAATGGCGTAGAAAGTTATGCCTTGTATGTTAAAAATGTTGGTTCTAATTTAACTGCTGCTTCAGGATTTAATGGAGAAACCTGCGCGGGTACAATTTCTACTATTGGTCAGACAATTTTGACTGCTTCTGTTCCCTTGGTTACTAACAATACTGCTGATGTTGCTTTAAAAGCAGCCACTGCCGGTGTAACCGCGGCCGGTTCTTATTCTGATGTTATTACTTTGACCGCAACAGGAAAGTTTTAATTAGAATAATTAGAAATTTTATAACAGATATTTGAATGGCGAAGAAATTATTAATAAAAAATAAAAAAAGGTCGACTTCTTCGTAAGATTAAAAAAGGTCAAATTATTAAAAATTAAAAATTTACTCCCATTTTTTAAAAAGAAAAAGTGGGGGTGAACAAAAAAAATGAAAATAAACAAAAAATTCTTTAAACTCAGTTTAGCGATTTTGGCTTTGGTTTTAATGGTGGGATTGGCAGGGAAATTTGTTTTTGCCGCTACCCTTACAACGATTTACGATAGATTAAGCGATGTTCAGTCTGATACAGACAGCGGGGTAAATCATTATATTGTTTTTACGCCGACTACTACTCATAGCGGTGCTTACAACATTTTGAAACTTCAATTTCCAGACGGTGACGATGGAAAATGGTGTAGAACCGCCGGAGTTCTTTCTGCTACCACAATCACTGAAGATTCTTCTACCGGTTTGCCGGGGACATTAACTACTACTAACTGCACCCAAGGATCAGGTGCAAGCAGTTACGATACTATCTTTGTCTGTTCTAGCGGAGGAAGCAATGCTTGGACTGGCGGCACCAAATACGGAGTTGAGCTTGCTGATTCATCCGGCATTTTAGGGACAACAACAGCAGCAAATAACATTGCAATTAGTGTTACCACCGGCACGCATGCCGATACTTGCGGCGAACCCTCGGCTAATATTGATACTGGCAGTTTTGCTGTTTCAATTTTAGATGATTCCACAGTAGGAGTTACTGCCACAGTTGACCCGATAATTACTTTTTCTATCAATGACCTGGCAATTGGCTTTGGCAGTTTTTCTTCTACCACAGAGCGTTTTGCTACTGCTAATGCAACTGGCTCTACATCAGCTGCGTCCAACGGAGAACCTACTGTGGTTACTATTACCACTAATGCTCCGAACGGCGCCATTGTTTCAGCTAGGAGCAAAGGCAATGGTGATGGTACTGAAGGCAATGGTTCAGCTGGGCTGAACAAGTCAGTCTCGCCAGCCAATCTTATTGCTGCTGCTGCTTCTTCGGCAGTTGTTACTGGCACAGCGGGTTATGGCCTTTATGTGAAAAATGTGGATAACACCACAGGCACCCTGGCCATTGACGAGGGTTTTGATGACGATGAGGACACTGATCTAGCTATTTCAACGACCAACCAGACGATTGCTGCAGCTACCGCTGTTGTGAATAGCACGGCTGATGTGGCTCTGAACGCAGCTATTGCTGGCACTACTCCAGCTGGTTCTTATGCTGATGTTATTACCTTGACCGGAACAGGAAAGTTTTAATTAGAATAATTAGAAATTTTATGACTAAATTTTCTATTAGTTTATTTGTTGCTATAGCAAGTTTGGCTGGTTTGATTTTGGCTCCGAATGTTTTCGCTTTGACTTTATCTCCGCCTCTTTATGAGATTGGAGCAATGCCGGGTCAAGTTCTGAAAACCGGATTGAAAGTGTTTAACGAGACCGATAAGGCCAGAACTTTTTACTTTGAAGCCCAGAACTTCACTGCCAAAGGCGAAGAGGGCGATCCTTATTTTGTTGGTGAAATCGGAAAAGAGGATTTGGCTTCCTGGATTGAATTGCCGGGCCCAATCCATTTGGAGCCGGATGAACTCAAGCAGGTGGAATTTACTATTAGAGTGCCGGAAAACGCTGACCCAGGAGGTCATTACGCTGCTATTTTTTTAAGCACCTCGCCTCCTGCTACTGAGGAAGCAGGTGCTGTTGGTCTGTCTGCTAAAATTGGTACCCTCGTGCTTTTGAAGATAGGCGGAGAAATCATTGAACAAGGAAAATTAATTGAATTTAGTCTGGTTGATGGCAAGCGACTCTTTGAGCATTTGCCAATTGATTTTTCGGTCAGAGTTGAAAACTTTGGAACAGTCCATATTAAGCCGGCCGGCATAATTGAAATAAAAAATATCTTTGGCGGAAAGACAGCTGAAGTCAAAATTAATATCGCCAAGATGCCGGATGGCAAAGAAAGACCGGTTGGCAATATCTTGCCAGAAAGCGTCAGAAAATTTGAGAGCAGCTGGCAGGTAAGCGCTTCGGAAAACCAGCCAAAGACCTTTTGGCAGAAAGTGAAGTTTGAAAAAGAAAACTTTGCCTTAGGCAGATATCAGGCAAGATTAAATCTTGATTACGGAGCAGAAAATGACAAGAAGCTTACAGCTGTTCTTTCTTTCTGGGTTTTTCCCTGGCATCTAATCTTGGTTTCCTTTATAGTTCTGGTGCTTGTCCTGGCTTTGCTTGTGTTTAGCGTTAGACGTTATAACCGATGGATAATAAGAAAATCAAAAATCAAACTTTCTTAATTGCCTTAGCAATCGTTTTTGCGCTAATTGGAATGCCAACTTTTCTTTATGCAGAGGAGGTGGATGTTTCTGCTTTGGTGCCAACCGAAGCGCCGCCGCCCGGCGGCGGACCGATTTTTGTGCCTGATACTACTCCGCCTGAAATTTTTGATATTGTTGTTGAGAGCACTACTTCAGACAGCGCCGTAATTTCCTGGAAGACCTCAGAACCGTCTATTCCTCAAATAAATTACGGCAAGACAAAGGACTACAAAAAAACGATTATTGGCAAAGACTTTCTGATGAGCCATAGAATTATTCTGGAAAATCTTTTGGCAGATACAATTTATCATTTTGAAATAGTAGCGGCAGACCGAGCAGGCAATAGAACCAGTTCCGGCAATTACACTTTTAAGACCATGCCCGGGCCTGACACTTTAGCGCCGGCAAACATTTCAAACTTTGAAGCAATTGCCGGCAACGGCCAGATTACTTTAAAATGGCAGAATCCAGCTGACCCTGATTTTAAAGCAGTGCGGATAATGAGGGGCGAGGGTTTTTATCCTCAAGACCCTGAACAAGGAAAATTGGTTTACGACGATAAAGAGACCTCGTTTGTTGATACCGGTTTGATTAACGGAAAAAGATATTATTACACTGCTTTTGCTTATGATTTTAGCGGCAATTTTTCTTCAGGCGCTATTGTTTCAGCTGTTCCTTTCAAAATAAAACCATTACCCCCGGAAGAAATATTTACTGAAGAGGAATGTTTGGAAGCCGGTTATTATTGGTATGACGAGACCTGTCATAGAGAGCCAAAGATGGTTCCTCCTTCGCCAGAAGTGGAAGAAATAACCATAGATGACTTTGATTTTATTCAGGCAGGCAAAAAAATTCCAATAATAGACGGAAAATTAGAAATAAAAAAAGAAGAGCCGCTGGAGATTTTGATTAACTATGACAAAGTGCCAGAGGTTTTAAAAACAATTACCGTAACCTTAGAAAAGGGCGAGAAATTTTTCTCTTTCCTTTTGAGAATAAATAAAGAAAAAACTGCTTACCTGGCGACATTGATGCCGCCGGAAGATCCCGGGGTCTATCCTATCACCATTGCTGTTCTTGACTACAAAAACCAGACCTTGAAAAGAATTCTCGGCCAGTTGATAGTTTTTGAGAGCGCACTCCCTCTCGCATCAGTCCCTTGGTATAAAAATTGGCAGAACTGGATATATATTATAATAATTATCCTTTTTATATTAACTGGGATGATATATCTTATTAGAAAAATCAAAAATAAAATATCAAAATTAAAAAACAAAAACATAATATAAACTTAAAGCTCAAGCTGCTAATATACATATGTATAGCAGCTGCCTTGTTGCTCGGTGGTTTTGGCATTGCTCAGGGCGCGTTTAATGAACAAATCAATTATCAGGGCAAATTGACAAACAGCAGCAGTGTGGCGGTTTCAGACGGGAACAAGTGTATGAGGTTTTCTTTGTATACCGTAGCCAGCGGAGGGTCAGCAATTTGGACAGAAGAATGGAAGGAAAGCACTTCTTATGTGGTAACAACCAGCGGTTTGTTTTCGGTATTGCTTGGCAGCATTACGAGTTTGTCATCTGTTGGTTTCAACCAGTTGTCTTTATATCTTCAAGTTGACTATGACCCTGATTGCAATACCCCCGCAACTTATGAGGAAGAGTTCTCGCCCAGAAAGCAATTAGGCGCGGTGCCAGCCGCTTTTGAAGCCAAGCAACTCGGAGGTTATACCTGGGAGTCGCCCGGAGCAATTGGCACTACTACCCCCAGCACCGCTGCTTTTACCACTCTAAGCGCCACCACTTTAATAACTTCTCCAAAACTCAATCTTACTGATGCCACAGATCAAATTGTCTTAGATTCTGACGGTACTTTTATTGGAACAATCACTATGGCAACTTTGGAAGCTTCGCAAACTTATACCTTTCCTGATGCCACAGGCACACTGGCTTTGGGTATAGGAACAGCCAATGAAATTGCTTACTGGTCAGGGACAAATACACTCGGTGCTTTAGCAGTAGCAACCTATCCCTCTCTTACAGAATTAACTTATGTAAAAGGCGTAACTTCAGCTATTCAAACGCAATTTACTGGAAAGTTAGCAACAGGTTTGGCTGTCTTACT
>Ga0268279_1001463_pt1 | contig 12920 bp, 15 predicted proteins | sample saktaG_6_FD_190142 | JGI IMG/M metagenome (GOLD analysis project Ga0268279, IMG submission 190142) | Saline water microbial communities from Sakinaw Lake, British Columbia, Canada - sak_2010_1_5_80m | ecosystem: Environmental > Aquatic > Non-marine Saline and Alkaline > Saline ...
CCAATTTTTCATTAATAGGGATTAATTTCCATTGGTAATCAATGATGCTGTTGGTATCATCATCGACTACAATGTCAAAACGACCGATTTGATTAGTCCCAACCCCAGCCTGGGAAATTAAAATTTTATTTACCTTTTTAGGTTTTTTTAAGATTGTATGAGAATGACCGCCAACAATCATATCAACTCCCCATTCTGGTTTTAACATTCTGGCTAGCTTGATGTCTGATTCAAAGCCAATATGGGTTAATAAAATAGTTAAATCGATATCATCATTTTTATAAGCATTGCAGATTTTACCAACTTCTTGTCCAGCTTCTTCGAGGGTGATAAAGCTACCTACCAACTTATCCATATTGATAGAGTCCATAACTTTTTCGGTGATAATGCCAGTAAAGAGGATGTCAAAACCAGCTTTCTTAATAATGATATAGGGTTGCATTAGTCTTTTATTATATTTTTTGATGTATAAATTAGCATTAACAATCGGAAAGTTAGCCATTTTTTCTAAGAACAACAAGTGGGGTAAGCCATAATCAAACTCATGATTGCCCAAAGAAACGACGTCAGGAGCCAAATAATTCATAATTTCCATGGTAGAAATACCCTTATATTCTGAATCAATCAAAGATCCCTGGACCATATCTCCGGAGATAATATACAAAACATTTTCTTCTTCTTTTCTGACTTTGTTGATGTAGCCAGACAATAAAGATAACCCCCCGATAAGTTTACCTTTTTTGCCAGCAACTTCAGCTAAAAAGTCTCCATGCATATCATTGGAATGAAGAATTGTGAACTTTTTGGTTTTCATAAGTTAGGGATACTTTTTTAAAAGATTACTTGATTTTTTCTGGATGGAATTTACCTTTCTCTTTTTTGGCTTTATCCCCGATTTTGTATTCACCATAGACTTTTTTAGTAACTCCAACTTTTATTTTTTTACCTTCTTTAGTTTCAAAAACTAATGAGTAATAGTCTTTTTTATAGGAGCTATCGTCATCGTCAACTTCAATATGGTCTTTGTCTACTAATTTCCCTTCCCAGGAACTATTTTTACCTTTTTTAATTAATTTAAAGATTAAGGTAAAAAACCCTAGAATTAGAACACCAAAAAATCCAAAAAAGATAATAAGAGGCACAAAAGCAGTTGTTTTTCCCATATTTACCTCCTTTCAAAAAGACCTAATCTGGTTGATTATAACACCTTTTTGTGTTTTGAAAATATAGCATTTGTCAGTTCTGGAGCTGATTTTTATATAGAAGATTACTATTTTAATCAATAAAAGTTAAAGCTATACCTTTTTTGTCTAATCTTCCGGTTCTGCCTATTCTGTGAACATAAGTATCCTGTGACTCTGGTAGATCATAATTGATAACATGGCTAACGTTAGGAATGTCTAAACCTCTGGAGGCAATATCTGTGGCCAGAAGAATTTGAATTTCACTTCTTTTAAATTTTTCCAAGATCATAACTCTTCGATTTTGTTTTTTGTTACCATGAATGGCGTCAGCCCTAAAGCCTCTTTTAACAAGTTCGTCGGAAAGTTTTTGGACACCATGTTTTGTTCTCCCAAAAACAAGAACCTTCTCAAACTCCTTTTGAATAAGGAGATCATGGAGTTGATTGATTTTTTTATTTCGATCGATAGTTCTAATGGTTTTTTGTTCAATGTTTTTAGTAGTGTCTCTTGTTTTAACAGATATCGTCACGGGATTTCTAACAAAGCTACTTAAAATTTCTTTTACTTTGCCGTCAATTGTGGCTGAGAAAAAAAGAGATTGACGGTTTTGAGGAAGAAGGGAAACAATATATTTAATATCGTTAATAAAACCAATATCAACCATACGGTCTGCTTCATCGATAACAACGGAACCGAAATTAGATAGATTTAAGTTTCGGGAACGAATTAAATCCTGAATTCTTCCAGGAGTTCCAACGACAAAATTTGAATTCCTTCTTAGATCATTTTTTTGTCTGGCGATATTAGACCCGCCGATACAAAGAGCACAATAGATACCAAGACCTCTTGAAAAAGCTAAAAATTCGTCTCTAATCTGAGCTGCAAGTTCACGAGTTGGAGCGACAATTAATACTCTTTGTTCCCTGTCTTTCAGTACCTTATCTATAAGAGGGATCAAAAAGACGGCGGTTTTGCCGGTGCCGGTGTTGGCAATTCCGATTAGATCTCTACCTTCAAGAATAAATGGGATGGCTTTGTCTTGAATTGGGGTTGGATTTTCATATTTTCTTTCAATGATATTCCTTTTTAATTGATCTGAAATTTTAAAATCAGCAAAAGAATGGGAAATAGTTTGTTCTCCAACTTCATCTCTTCCCTGAAAATTATTGATTCCTTCAGAGATAAATTTGTTTATAAATTCAGTAGGATTAAAAAATCTACCCTTTTTTTTGCTACGAAAACCCCCACCGTTAAAACGGGAGAAATTACGGCCACGACGATGATTGTTATTAAATTTTCTATACATAGAAAAACAAATTAAAGAAATAGAACTGCTTAAATGAAGGAATGAATTATGAATAGTGAAGAAAAGATACGAATAAAAAAGTAAATACCGGGGTATCCTTTATCTTATAAAACTCAAGAACTCAAAATAAACTTTAATTTAAACAGATTTATTGCCTCAATCTGCTAAGGTAATAGTCATTATACTACAAAGAGATCAAGAAAGCAAGCAACTATAGGTTATTAGTTTATTAACCAGACTTTTTAAAATTTTAAAGCGCTTTATTTTGTTAATCCCTTTTTTCTTCTTTTTTCTTCAAGCTCATCTAAAATGATTTTTCTGATACGAATCGACTTGGGGGTAACTTCAACCAGTTCGCTTTGATCAATATATTCCAGGGCATCATCCAGAGTAATCAATCTGGGAATATTAAAATGTTCCATAGCTCCATCCCCCTTGGATCTCATGTTGGATAATTGTTTTTCTTTACAAGCGTTAACCCACATATCTTCATTTCTGGCATTTTGACCAATAACTTGGCCTTTATAAACGTTAGCCCCTGGACCAAGGAAAAGATCACCTCGGTTTTGGATATTAGTTAATCCATAAAGTCTGGTTATACCGGTTTCACAAGCAACTAAAGAACCCCTTTTTCTTTCTTTCTTTTCTCCTTTAGAAGGAAGGTATTGATAAAAAAGAGTGTTCATAATTCCCAGACCATGGGTATCGGTCATGAATTCCAACCGATAGCCAAAAAGGCTTTCGGTAGGAATAATAAATTCCAAGTAAACGATTCCCTCTTTGGTTTTCATTTTTATCATTTCTCCAAATCGGCTGCCTAATTTTTGGATGACTACGCCCGAATCTTTTTCCGGAACTTCAATAAAGATTTCTTCATAAGGAATCATTTTTTGCCCATCAATAACTTTAACAATCACTTGAGGTTGGCTGACCTGGAATTCATAGCCTTCTCTTCTTAGTCGTTCGATAAGAATTGCCAAATGTAACTCCCCTCTTCCGGAAACAGTCCAGCCACTGGTTGGGTTATCTTCCACTTTTAAAGCGACATCGTTATCTAGTTCCTTGTAAAGTCTTTCTTTGATTTGTCTTGAAGTGGTAAATTGTCCTTCCTTACCGGCAAAAGGAGAAGAATTGGCGTTAAAAGTCATTCTAACGGTTGGTTCTTCGATCTTTAATAAAGGTAAAGCCTGAGGATTATCAACATCGGCGATTGTCTCTCCGATCATGATGTCAGGAATTCCGGAGAAAGCCACAATCTCTCCTGCCTGCACTTCTTTAGCCTCTTTTTGCCCTAGGCCTTCAAAAGTGACCAGAGAAGTTAAACGACATTTTTTCATTTGTCCTTCACGGTTAATTCGGACAACTTCCTGACCAGCTTTAATTATGCCGTTGGCGATTCTGCCTCGGCCGACTCGACCTTTAAAATTATCATAGTTAATGGAAGTAACCAGAATTTGTAAAGGTAAATCAGGATCCCCGCTTGGTTGAGGGATGTTTTTAACAATAGTTTCAAAAAGAGGGGTACTGTCTTTCATTTGTTCCAAATCAGGCTCCATCCCGGTTTTACCCAGTTTGGAAGAAGCATAAACGATAGGAAAATCAGCAGTTTCTTCATCAGTCCCTAAATCAATAAAGAGATCAAAGGTTTTGTTTAAAGCTTCCAGAATATCGACATTGGGTTTATCAATTTTATTGATGACAACAATAATCTTGTGTTTTAGCTCCAAAGCCTTTTTTAAAACAAAACGGGTTTGAGGCATTGGTCCTTCTTGGGCATCAATTAGTAAAAGTGAACCGTCAGCCATTTTTAGGACACGTTCAACCTCACCGCCGAAATCAGCATGACCAGGGGTATCGATGATATTGATTTTAACGTTTTTCCAGATAACAGAAGCATTTTTAGAAAAAATAGTAATGCCTCTTTCTTTTTCCAGCTCATTACTATCCATAATACAGCTTGAATCGATAACTTCTTTATTGAGATGAGTCTTTGAATGCCGCAAAAGAGCGTCCACTAAAGTGGTTTTTCCATGATCAACGTGGGCAATGATAGCTATATTTCTAATTTCCATAATCAAAAAAAATGCCCGTCGCCAAGCACCTAACTCTTGGAATTATTATACTATAGTCTTAGCTCTTAAGTAAAGAAAGTCTAAAGTTAGAACCTAGTTTAGTTTAAATAATCATGTAAAATGTAACCAAGTAAACTAATTATGCTTATTACAGAAATTAACATTAAGTTTATGGCCGGTAATGGTGGCGATGGTAAGGTCTCTTTTTTTAAAACCAGAAGAGGCCCAGATGGTGGTAATGGTGGTAAAGGTGGAAGTATTTATATTTCCGCCACTTCAGATATTTACGCTCTTAATAATCTAAGTAAAAGTGCTGAAATCAAAGCTGAAAATGGTCAAGATGGAATGGACAATAAAAAGAATGGAAGAAACGCCGGTGATTTAGGAATAAAGTTACCTATTGGTACGGTTATCACTGACAAAGATACTAAAGAAGTTTTTGAAATAATCAATAAAGATGATCATCTTCGGTTATGTGATGGTGGTTTGGGTGGTTTAGGAAACTTTGAATATCGGTCTAGTCTCAACACCACGCCATTATATGCTCAAAAAGGATTTGAAGGCCAACAAAGAGATTTGGAAATTAATCTTAAGTTGATTGCTAATTATGGTTTGATCGGTTTTCCTAATGCTGGCAAAAGCAGCTTGCTTAAAGAGCTTACTTCTGCTAAACCTAAAGTTGACAGTTATCCTTTTACAACTCTTGAGCCTAATCTTGGCGATCTAGACGGAAAGATTATCGCTGATATTCCTGGACTTATTGAAGGAGCTTCTAAAGGCAAAGGCTTGGGGATTAAGTTCTTGAAACATATTGAAAGGGTTTCTCTTTTACTTCATTGTATTTCCTGCGAAACTAATGATCTTTTAAAGAATTACCAAACGATTAGAAATGAACTAAAAGAATTTAATCCAAAATTGATGGATAAACAAGAAATAATTCTCCTTACTAAAACAGACCTGAAATCAAAAGAAGAGATAGATCTTTGCTTTAATGTTCTGAAGAAAACAAAAAAACGAGTTTTACCGATATCTATTAATGATTGGGATAGTCTTGAAAAATTGAAAGCCTCTATTAGTTCACTTAAATTGGAAGAATAAAAATTAATCAGTCTCTGCTATCGTTAAGCTATTTGTTAATACCGGGTATTCACTAATCACTGGAATATCTAATGAAACGACAATAGCTTTTCTTCTAGAAGTATTTTTTGACAAATTAATTCTTCTTGCCATTTTCTTGACAATAATTCTTATTAACTTCTTGGATTCAATTTCATTTTTTCTGGCTGATAAATTCCAATCCAATCCCGGTCCGGTATTCGCCTCTAAAAGATAGGGATTGCCATTGTTGCTAATAATATAATCAAGAGCAAGCAAGGAAGATCTTTTACCTAAAATATCAATAATATTTCTAGAAACTGCTACCACTTTCGAAGGGATTTTATTCTTTGGCATGTATTTCAATGTTCCACCTCGGTGTTCATTACAGACGAATTCTCCTTTATTGGCCATTCTGATATATGTTTGAATAATTTTTTTCCCAAGGTATATCAATCTGATATCGGTTGGAACCGAAGATTTTTTATAATTAAAACCTTGATCAAATTTTACAAAGGCTTGAATAATAAATGAGATCCTTTGATGTTTCTTTATTGAAGCGATCATCATATTAGATTGAGTGGCTTTAAATTTGTAGACGTTTTTTCCACCAGCTCCAAATCTATCTTTCATAATGATTTCATTGGTAAAATCGTCTTTATGTGGATGTTTAGCTATTTTTTCTTTTAATAGCTGACATTTTTTATTAATTTCTTCTTTTGTATTGTCATCAATGGCGACTGTGGGAATAGAAAATTCGTGGAGTCGATCATAAGTTTTTTGTTTGTCAAAACAAAGATTAAAAAGGTATGGATTATTGAAAGGTTTAATCCTTTTTGAAGAGAAGAATAAATTACGTTTTGTTTTGATGTCTTTGCTTGTCGGAGAGAATTTGTCAAAAATCTGTTTTGAAAAACATTTTTTTGGGACTTTTATCCAAATTTCATTTTCGAAAAGCCAATAACTTTTACATTTCCCTGCCCCGATAATATCGGCAGATGTTGTAAAAGCTGCTTTTAAATTACTTTTTTGACAGGTTTTTAAAAAATAACTATAAACGAGATTATAGCTTTCACTACCAGATTCTTTTGAAAACGGCGCGATAACGTCTTTCGATAAAGAACTGGCACTTGTGGCAATTTTTTCAGAATAGACAACCAATAAGTCAAACGTTGTGATTTGATCCATAATAAAATCTTTTTAATAAAACACAAAATAAATATTTAAGAAGAGAAAGAAATATTTTTTATGTGGTTAACTTCTTGAATTATACATCTTATCGGATATTATAGCTAGGCTAATTGTGAAATTGGCTATTTTGGGAGTTTATTAAGAGACGATTAATTTTTTGCGAAGATAGTTTGCGAGGATACCTTAAAAATAAAATAAAGAATATAATGGAAATATTAAAATTGTATGGATTCTCAATTAACATGCATCTATTGTAAAGGAAACATTTCTCCGTCTGACTATTTTTGTCCGAATTGTGGGGAGAAAATAAAAGAGAAATCATTATCAACAACCATTGGAAGACAGTTATTAGTTTATCTTTTAAGTGTCTTTTTACCTCCTTTGGGAATTTGGCCAGCTATTAAATATTTGCGTCAACAGGATAAAAAATCAAAAAAGATTGGTTTAACAGCACTTTTTTTAACCATAGCTTCGATTGTGATAACAAGTTGGTTAACTATTAATTTCATAAATTCATTTAGAGAAGAACTTAATAACCAACTCAATCTTTACCAAGGCATAGATTAGCTTGAGTTCCCATACTAGCTAGGAGTCATAGACGACTTCCGAACTTTTGGATGGGTTAAGAATATTCCTTATCCGAAGGAGGTTTATCAAAAAACTCAAAACTTGCTTAATTACCCTATAATTTGACTTCCCTACTCTATTTGAATATAATTCTGGCTATCTGTCACAGAACATTAATAACTAAATATAAATTTTTGAGTAATTAAGAGAGAGGATAAGAGGAATGGTAAATGGGAAAACCAAGAAGAGAAGAAATAAAACTAGGAAAAGACTTAAAAGAAGAGGGTATAAAGAAAGGAGAAAAAAAAGAAAAGAATTTGCTGATAAGATTTATGAACGGTTTAAAAATGATTTATAAAAGGAAGGATGAAGAAAAATGAAAGTGAAAAGAATTTTACAAATTGTTGCTCTTTCTCTGGTTGTTATTTTTGGTTTCCCTCTTTTAATTGTTTATACCAATGATTATGTTATTAAGGGTTTTACTCATTGGTATAGCTATTTTGATTTGGTTGCTCTGTGGATACTATTTGCAATTGTTATATTTTACCTCATTATCGAAATTTGTAAAAAAAGAAGAAAAAAGGTAGGTGAGAAAGATGATAGAAGGGTATAATTTAACAACATATTTAATAGGGGGAATAGTATTGGTGTTAGCGCTTGGGATTATTTTAGTTACTTATCTTCGTAAGCCTGACAAAACAAATAAAAAAATAAGAAAGGATGAGGTAAGGAAATGAGCAATTATTATGAAGAAGTAGGACTCTTGACTAGAAAAATCAAAGAAGGCATGCAAAAAACGGTTGTAAAAGGAGAGAAGTCAGAAAAAGCAAAAGTAAAAGAGGAGCAAGAATTTTTTAAAAGAAATAATCCACTTATGGTAAAGGTAATGAAACCGTTGGCTAAAGCTCTTATGCAGAAAAACAGGAAGATAAATAATGTCAATGAAAAGATTAAATTCTCTCTGCCTTCTAAGACTTTTCAAAGATGCGAAATTTCTATTCCTTTTGGTCTTTATTTTAGGATTTCTTTAGATTCTAAGGAACAGCTTTTTACACTCGAAATAATTAAGTATAAAAACTCTAAAGATGTAGAATTAAGCTTATTAAAGAGATGTGGTCTAGATAAAGACGAATTGGAAGTGGCAGCTAATGAATTATTTCTGAAGTATATTAGAAAAAATTTACTCTAATAAAAATTTGCTTATTTCTAGAATAATTTTTGTAGCTATTTAACCCCTTGTTTGATAATCAAGCAAAATCTTAAAAAGATTTTTGATTATTAAGCAGGGGGTAATTTTTTTGTCTTTTTTTTTGAGTTTATTGGGACTAATGAACGATTTCCGAACTTTTGAATAGGCTAAGAGTATTCCTTATCCAAGAGAGATTTATCAGAAGGTAAATCAATTTTTAACGATTACTTGATTAGCTAAGTAGGTTTATCTCGAAAATTTCTGATTAACCACAAGCGTTAAATCAAGATACTCATAGGGTGGATTTTTTATTTTGTTTATCTTGGGGGTTATTTATTGAATTTCTTTTTATTTTCTTCACCTTTTTAGATGTTTGGAAGGTTATTTCTTTTTCGCCAAAAATTACAGTTGTACCACGATGTTGATAAGTACTAACATTAGGTGTTTCACATAGGGGTTTCCATTTTTCTTTCATTTGTTTTTAAGATTAAATTAGGTTAGAAATTTTCTGCAATTAAAGTTTATCTCTCTAGATTATGTTCGTCAAGCAAAAACTAATTATTGTCAATTTTTTGCCTATTTTCTGAACCTAGCTGCGAGAGATGGATTCGAACCATCATTGACGGCTTCAAAGGCCGCTGTCCTACCTTTAGACGATCTCGCATTATTTTTTTTGGAGTTTGGAGCGGGTAACGGGAATCGAACCCGTATCTCATCCTTGGCAAGGATGTATAATACCGCTATACGATACCCGCCTGTTTTAGACCGTTAATGTAACCGTAAATTTGATGAGTTAATTTTTTGTTCATGATTCTAATTTGTAATGTTCCAAAAGGTAGTTTGTTTTTTCTTTTTCTGAAAATTTAGAAAACCAAACAGCTAATAGTACTTTTAGATACTTTTAATCTAGATTGTGCCTCTTTATGACTATGGCCTTACTTAAGTAATTGTGCACCAACTTCACTTTTCGAACTCATAATATACTTATATAAAATTTTTGTGAGTTCATGTCAAAGTGTAATTCCAATTGGTGCCAAGGGACAGAGTCGAACTGTCATCTCAGCTTTTTCAGAGCCGCGCCGTCACCACGTTGGCTACCTTGGCAAATTATTGTAACGATAATGTTTAATGTTTCTTGGTTTAATCATTTTAAAGAACTTTTCTACTTCTTTCTGTCGTCCTAGCTCTATATATTTTCCCCCTTTCTTATATGGATGAAAATCTAATAATTTTAATGCCTTGTTTATATTTTCTAAAAGAACTTTGTTTTTATTTATAAAATTTATAATTCTGTATTTTTTTTCCAGTAACATAACAGCAACCATCAGTATCGAATAATCCCCTTAGACATACTATAATATAATTTTTACTTTTAAAAATCCAGTCTTGGATTTTAACTTTATTTTTAATTTTATCTCCAATTGGAATACCTAAAATTTTATCTAAATTTTTTAGTGATATTTCAAGATATACGATATTTTCTGACGGCCTTTCGTATAAATAACTTTTCTTTTTAAAAACAGATTCTAAGACTTTTTTTATTTCTAATGCATATTGTTTCTCTTTTAGATTACAATAAATTCTTAGATAATGACATTTCGGTAGTCTAGATTTTTTCTTTGTATATTTCGGATATTTACCTAGATTCCCATCTCCTAAGATCATCCCAATCAATTCTGCTAAATTTTTATTTTTACTTAGTTTTATCTCAAAATTTTAATTTTTTTGTGGACGGAAGAGGACTCGAACCTCTGACTTTCTCTGTGTAAGAGAGACGCTCTAGCCAACTGAGCTACCCGTCCCTGATGTGCCGGGAACAGGACTCGAACCTGCACGTCTATAAAGACACTGCCTCCTCAAGGCAGCCTGTCTACCGATTTCAGCATCCCGGCTTTTAAAGGTGCCCTGAGAGAGATTCGAACTCTCACGTCCAAAAGGACACTAGCTCCTGAAGCTAGCCTGTCTACCAATTTCAGCATCAGGGCGCATGCTGAATTATAGCAAAAGAGGAAGAAAATTACTACTTCTTAGAGATGGTATAAACGGTGGGATGATAGAGGAAAATGACGGAGGTATCCTCAACTAAAGTTTTTTGAAAATCAGAATAAACAGCCTGTCTTTCATCTTGATCGGTTAATTTTCGTCCATCCTCTAAAAGCTTATCAAGTTTGGGGCTTTTATAGTTGGTGATATTACCCACTTGGGTTGAATGCCAGAAAGGATACTGGTCAGGGTCAGGTGGAATTTCTTGGGTAGCCAAAAGGGCTTGGAATTCTTGGTTAGGGTTGTTAATAACTTTGATTTTAGTAGTTATCCCCAACTCTTCCCAATCTTTTTTAATTTCTTCAGCCATGGGTAAGAGTGATGATAGGGTGGCTAATTCAATTTCTTTTAAGGGTTGATCTTGGACTTCAGTTTCCTCACCGCTACCATTGTTTTCCAATAGCTTTTTGGCATTGGCAAGGTCATATTTATAGGGCTTAACATCCTTGTTGTAAGCCCAGGAAGTGGGATTAATCGATGATAGAGCCCTGTTCCCTTTATCTTTGTTAATCGCATAAGCTAGGGCCTGTCTGGTAGCTTTGTTACCCAAATGAGGATCACTAGTGTTAATAAAGATGGCCACAAAACGATTAGACTTAACTTCTGGTTTGATTTCAACTCTTTGCCATTTTTCCAGATCTTCTAATCTAACGATTTCTCTTAAGGTAAAAACCTCTCCTAATTTAAAACCGGTTCTGGCAGCATCTTCAGTCGGATAAAAACGGTAGATGATTTTTGGTTTGCTACGATCGTTAACCGGCATTAATGTTAATTTCTCAATAATCTCTCCGTTTCTTTCAATTTTTTTTACCTGATACTCCCCTGTTCCCAATAAACCCTTACGGAAGATTGGTTGGGAAACAACTACCGGGAAGGGAGAAAACTTTTCTTTTAGCTGAAACTTAATGGTTTGATCATCAAGAACAGTTTTAGTGACATCACTGAATTTAAGATTAATATCCCAGGCGGTTAAAGGTTTGCCATCCTGCCATTTGAGATCATTTTTGATTTTGAAGATATAGTCTTTACCATCATTTTCAATTGTCCATGATTCAGCTATTTTTGGTTTAGCCGCTCCGTCTTTACTGATTTCAGTCAAACCATCGCTGATTAAATTTTGAATCTCTAAAGGTAATTCGTTGATGGTATATTTACCAATCAAACCGATTTCTTCAACAGTATTTTTAGGCAAAGTTAATATTTTATAAAAAAGAAGGAAGACGAAAATACCTAAAGAAAAACCAAGAATAAAAAGCTTTTTTCTTTTTTGCCAGAAAACTCGTATTAGGTTATGGCAGAAGCGAAAACGTCTGAAAAATCTTTTCATTTTTAGTTAATCAACAAGCTGGCAATTGAAATCAGAAGGAAAAGAGTAGCCAAACCAATGGTGATATTAAAAAGCAACTTATCTGCTCCTCTTCTGGAGGTAAACATTTCATTGGAACCACCCCAAGCTCCGCCCAAACCGGTTCCTTTAGACTGCAGTAAAATACTGACAATCAGTAAAATAGAAATGAAAATTTGAACGTAGGTGATTAAGCTTTTCATTGGTTCCTATTATACAACAGCTTTATTTAATTAACCAGAGAATAAAGGTAGTGATAATACTGATAATTAAAGAAGCTAAAACAAAAGCCCAGAAAGTGACCACAAACATGGCTGGGATAGCAAAGCCATTATAGGTATAGCCGACAAAATTAAAGCTTTGAATAATAAATTGAGGAACAACCAAAGTTACCAGCCATAAGGTAATTACGTTGACCAGCCAGCGGAAAGCCCCCAGAGTTAAAAGGTTAACCGGGAGCAGTAAAAGCTTAATTAAAGGTTTAATAAAAGAGCCGATTAAGGTTAAAACTAAAGCGGTTAAGGCAATGGTTTGGAAACCGCCGATAAATTTAACCCCCGGTAAAAGGAAACCAACCGACCAGAGGCAGAAAAGATTAATTAAAAAAAGTCGTAAATATCTTTTAATAAAGGACATCACTTAGTTTTAACATAAATTGAAAATTAATGTCAAAATTTCTTTTTAAGTAAGATCAAAAGAGTAGTTAAAGTAAGTAAACCGCCGATGCCCGGGATCACTAATTGATCAATTAGTGATGTTGTCTGTATCTTCTTTACTAATTCCTGACCATTAACAGTAAGTTTTATTTCTCCCTGACCTGTTTGCCACAGACTATCTTGCTTGAATTCAACCGGGATTTCTTTAAAAGCCATTGGTGGTAAGATGGCAACTTGATTGTTTTTGGCTGATAAAATAGTTAGATTTTGAG
>Ga0268279_1001471_pt1 | contig 12887 bp, 11 predicted proteins | sample saktaG_6_FD_190142 | JGI IMG/M metagenome (GOLD analysis project Ga0268279, IMG submission 190142) | Saline water microbial communities from Sakinaw Lake, British Columbia, Canada - sak_2010_1_5_80m | ecosystem: Environmental > Aquatic > Non-marine Saline and Alkaline > Saline ...
CCTCATGAGCAAGGACAAACGAGAAATGCTCATGGAAGCTAAAGAAAGCAAGGAATGTCTTCGACCTGTCGATATCATAAAGGATCCCTACGTATTGGAATTCTTAGATATCCCGGAATCTACCAAACTGTCTGAAAGCGACCTGGAAAGTGCCCTGATCTCGTACTTGCAGGATTTCTTGCTGGAATTGGGAGCCGGTTTTGCTTTTATCGGAAGGCAGAAACGGTTGACCCTGGATGGTGACCATTTCTATCCGGACCTTGTCTTCTATCATCAAGCTCAAATGCTATGTAATAGTAGACCTGAAAACCGGAAAATTGACTCATGGTGACCTTGGCCAGATGCAGATGTATGTGCATTTTTACGATCGAGAAATACGAACATCTGACGACAACCCGACCGTAGGCATATTGCTGTGCGCCGAAAAGAATGACGCCGTGGTTCGCTATGTCCTCAGTGAAGAGAACCATCAAATATTTGCTTCAAAGTACCGCTTTGCGCTACCGACCATTTCCCCGGCCATCGGGTTAAAAATCGTTATGATAGGCTGGTGGTTCTTAACAGCCTTGCTCACGGTATCGTGGAAAAGTGGCGTGGTGTTCACCCTGAATTTGTTTTTTCATATAAAGGGCGACAGGTTAAAGAAATGGGCACGTCAGCATGGAAAACGGCACGTCAAAAAACGGGCTTACAGAAAGTTCGCATCCACGACCTAAAACACACCTATGGTAGGCGTTTAAGGTCTGAAGGCGTCGATCTTGAGACGCGAAAGGACCTGCTTGGCCATCGCAGTAGGGACATTACTACACACTATTCCGGGGCGGAGCTTGAAAACCTTATAGCTGCATCGGAAAAGGTGTGTGTTAATAACTCACGCAAATCTCACGCAATCGTAATTTTGAGAAGAAAAGCCGGATGAAGCCAAATACGATAACTATTTGGTTTGTTAGGATTTCTTTGGTACGCCCGAAGAGATTCGAACTCCCGACCTTCTGATCCGTAGACTGACAGAATTCGTTAACCACATCCATTTCCCGTAATATCTTCAAGCAGTTATAAAATCTGTTATCTTCTATTATGACGAATTATATCAAAAAATGTTACCTTTTTTACCAGACCACTTTAATCAAAACCTAAAGTAAGCCATTCATTTTCGGATTCGAATTTTCCACAGACCATCGGATCAATGGTGATGTCACGCGTCATTTCGATAGTGCTGGCGTCATGCAGACCAACAACAATCACCAGGTCGTTTTTAGTCTCAAGTTTATTCTCTCTATGTCGAACCTTTCCGGGTCAAAATCCACTCCTACCCATTCCATCCAGTGATTGTAGTCGGAATCATCTGGATCCCTGAGAATGTTCAGGAGATTCCAATAACCTCTGGACCCGCCGCAGTCATCAGGAGGTCCAGAGCGTTTACCAGAAAGACAAATCGGATATTGAAGCTTTTCATCAAAAGGTAAAATCTTTTCTAACAGAATCTCGTGTACCCAATTGTCTCCGAAATCGTAAATGTAGCGGAATTTCTCCTTCTCTTCTAAAATTAACTCATCCAAAGAGCTTATACTTTCGTCCGCATCCGCTTCAGGTCCGTCTATCGGGTCAGCGTACCACAATCCTCGAATGTTGAATACGTGCGGGTGGTGTCCCAACCAATCCATAACCGTTTGGATTATAGTATGTAACTCATAGAGGGTGATGTCGCCGTAGACCTGAATTATTCGCCATATTGGAGGTTTCATGTCTCTTAAAGTAATCTTCAGTTGATAAACGAGATTGCTTGATCCTACGGGAGCGACAAATTCCTTTTTTAATTCCTTAGGCACTAGTTTTCCTTCCAATTCATAAAGGAAATACCGGACATGAAAAAAGTCCCTTTAACAATATTGTGACACTGCATGAGTCTGTTTTACTCTGAATCGAAAGCTTCTTGATTGTATTAGTTCTTTTTATCGTATAGCTCGTTCATCAATCGTACGAATATAAACAGGAGACAATAGGTCAAGCTGGTTGCTATAGCGCGTTCTGGTTTAAAAGAGGCGTATTTGTGCACCTCATCCTGAAGATATCTCATGAGTTCGATCTGAACACCTGTTTCTACAATGCGGTTAAAGAATCTTTTTTCAAGACTTCTTCTGAGAGTCTCGTCCATATCCGTAACTTTAAAAAAAGCTTTTAGTTCCGAGTCGAGCAGATAAAGAGAATTCATGACCACATTCTTTCCAGAAGAAACTTTAGGCGGTTTACCAAATGCGTCACGGTAAATCCAGATGACGTCGAAGCATAGGTCGAGGTAAAGGTGCCATATCAGTATTCTCTTTAGTCAAGCCGTCAGAAAGTTCTCCATATATGACTGCGTAAAGGTCTGGCTGGTTTCTCTGAAACTCATCCAGAATCTCAGTCACTTCCTGAGATGACAGCATTCGCCCTTTCATCAGAATCCGATTGATTTCTTTGCTGGATAATGTTCTCATTTTGAATCTATAAAATTTTGGTGCCGGTTTTAGATGACAGAGAGGTTCAAAATATCGACGAGTTACGGTGTTTCATTGCTTCTATTTCAGCGTCAATACAATCGGAGTAAGAGTCGTATAGAATTTCTTCAGGGTCCGCCCATTCATCGCCAATTAGTTCCGGAAGGTCTATATCACGTTCAATTCCAATTGATTCGACGAGCGAGTCAACAGGGATAGTTTGGAGACAATTACAGTTGAGTATTCTTCAAGGGTCTTTTACGCTTCTGATAGAATTACAACATGAAATTCCGACAGGGCTCTCAAACGTTTGTCATTTGTGAGAAAAGAATCGCACTGATGAACATGGGCCGTTGCAAGATGGATAGCATCTGGAAGATTTAATGTGTCAGTTTTGGCCCGGAGTTTAGCTGCCTCGATGAGAATCCGACGATTGACCGGTATGACGAAAAGCGCATCAGAAGATTGTAGTGCATCCATGTAGATATTTTGCAAATGAGCGTTATCATCCATCATCGGTTTGACGAGAGATTCCGCCAAGGTAAGTTCACTCGTCACAGCCACTAGATTTCCTTCATCGATAGCGGCAAACAAGGAGGACAGGGAAGAAACATATTCAGGATACCCTTCCATAGCATAGATGATGATGTTGGTATCAAGATAAATTCTGTCCCCTTTGATGACATCCATTATTCCCATGAATTCCGCTCTTTTCTAATAAAGGCATCCGCTTCTTTAGCCGTTGGGAAACATCCTCGTCCCTTACCGATGATACTGGTTAAGGTGGTTTTCTTGCCTTGTTCAGAAGATTCTAGGACGATGACTTCCGCAATGGTTCCAGCCTTGAATTCCGGAACATGAATCTGGATAAGACCATCCGCCTGAACTTTTACTTGTTGTTTGAAAGCTTGAATCATAACAAATCTCCCCTTAAATCGACTATTCGGGGCTCCCGAATTATTATTACATATTTATGGGAAAGAACTCCAATCCCATTTTTGTATTTTCCTGAATCAAAACTATCCGGACTTCATTGAAATTGCTGATTCTTGACATTCTATTATCTCATATATGATTCGATGACAATTACACTTTAGGACCTCTCAGAGGGGCAGTTGACTGTTAGAGATGTCCATCACTCTATTTGTCAGACTGTTCCTTTTATCTTTTTCGCCCCTACCTATACTCAGATTGGTTTAGAGCAGCTTCTGCACTTAAGCCAGTGTCCTTTTTTTCCAGACCATCAATCTAGATCAGTTCTTAATTATATGGTCCGAAATCCCAAATACACATAAAGGGTTGGCTTCATGTATTTTCAAACTTCTCTTCCTGCGCACTCGTCATCTGTTTCCATCGTGGGGATTGAATGTAATTTATGGTCAATCATGAATCTTGACTCCTGATAATCTAATATTTACTGTGTAAAACAAGATCATGGAAATCATATTAGAAATATTTAAGTCTTCGTGGCAAATTCTAGAGTCTGCCGCTTTATATCTCTTGTTTGGTTTTGTGATTGCCGGTATCCTCCGCTCACTTGTCAGTGAAGATACAGTGGCAAAATACTTGCGTAGCGGCCGATTCAAGTCTGTGTTCTATTCATCGTTACTAGGGATTCCATTCCCACTCTGTTCTTGCGGCGTTGTTCCCGCTGTCGCTGGTTTCAAAAGACAGGGAGCGAATAACGGAGCCTGCCTTTCTTTCCTAACGTCTACACCTGAGACAGGCATAGATTCCATTGCGCTGACATATTCGCTTTTAGGGCCAATTCTGACTGCGATGAGACCAGTTACAGCTTTTATAAGCGCCATGTGCGCTGGATTATTAGAGAACTATACCGGCAAATCTTGTGCTGACAGTAGCCAAACTATTGTGAATCCAAGCTGCGTTATTGATGGTTGCTGCGACAGCACCGGATGCGATCCACAAATTGACAAGTGGGGCCACACTTTTTTTCACAAACTTCATGCCGGAATCAAATTTGCCTTTAACGAACTCATGGGAGATTTGGCGGTTTGGTTTGTTATTGGAATTTTCCTTGCGGGAATAATACATGTTCTAGTCCCTAGTTCGTGGGTCAACGCTGCTCTAGGGTCAGGGGTAATTTCCTATCTAATGGCTATAATTATCAGTGGTCCGATGTATGTCTGCGCAACCTTGTCAACTCCGGTCACAGCGGCGTTGGTTATGAAAGGAATGAGTCCTGGCGCTGCGCTTGTGATGCTTATGGTTGGTCCAGCCACAAACATCCCCACAATCGCAATGGTTGGCGGTTTACTCGGAAAAAGGGCGTTAGGAATATATGTTGGCTCAATCGTGGCAATCTCCGTAGCAATGGCTTATGTTACCGATATAATTTATCAAACCTTTAGTATTTCCCCCATGGCTTATCTCGGACTAACTGGAGAGAGTTTCTTGTGGACACAAGCAGAATTGATAGCAGCTATTATTCTGAGTGCTTTAATTCTTCGAGTTTTTTGGCGAAACTATTTGAGACTTTATGTAGATAGGTTCCTACTTGGAAGGAATGCTGCGTTGAGTGATCGGCCTCACAAATGTTCCTGCGCTGACAACTGTTGTGGAGCGCCAGGACAAAAATCTACCGATGAAAAAGCCGAATCCAGCCTTTAGGTTCTATTGGTTAGTTCTTCCACATTAGATGGGTTGACAATGTCATTATCGAACGGGCATGGAAAATCGTCAAATATGAAGAAGTCTCAAGGCTTATGAATCTACAACAGAGGCCAGGGACGGTCTGAAAGCCTATTTCAATTTTTACAATTATGAGCGCCGTCATCAATGTCTTGACGGCAGGACCAAATATGATGTTTGCTCAGGTACCCTACCCAAACAAAGGTCAGCAGCATAAACAAGCGGCTTGCACTTAAAAGTCACGTTCAACTGTCCCTATCCGCTAGACCATTTTTTCCCTTTCATCGGGCACCTTCCTTTGACCAAGTCGCTAGATAAGCTCCATTCCTCATCTTAGAATAAGATGGCAGTGGCTAAGTGCGGGCTACCTAACGAAATCTATTGTCCGTATAATCGCTGGCAATCGGATCTCACCAGGTCCGTTATCCGCCGAGAATCATCGGAACAAAGCTGAATTGACTCAAAATCAGGCTTAAACAAGAGCTTTTGCATCAAGAGACCGTCATCATCGAACCACTGGGGAAGCAATCCACCCAAGAAAAAACCTCTTTCTTGAACGAGCTTCACTGCTTCCCCTATCCAAGGCGAGGTAAGTTTCAACCATACCTGAATGGCAACAGATCCAGTTTTCACTGCTTCGGATTCCAAGTCCGATATGCGCTCAGCAAAGTCCGAACCAGTTTCATGAAAAGCTATACGGGCTACCTTTGCAAAATCGAAGATATCCATTTTGGATTGAGAAACTTTGCCTTTGGGAGCTAGAGTCGTTGATTCAGAGAAAGAGCGACCAGTCAAGAAACCTCCATACATGAACTTTAGAGCCCTGTTGTAGGGTCTTGGTAGATAGATTTTCTGGGGAATGTTATGATACAGGCGAAAGAACAACAAAGTGCTGACCCTGTGAGATGTCACGCCCTCACCCGAATATGCCTCTCCGGGCATCAAACCGACTTCTAGCGCAGTGACATTAAAACCATATTTGGCCCCTTGCTTCTGCATGTGAACGTGGCTGGTTACTGGCTCACCAAAGACCGTGTGCATTCCCAATTTGGGGATTACATTGTCGATCATAAACTGCTCAATAGCTCCCGAGACACCTCTAGCTCGCCATTCTTTCAGAACCAGCCCAACTCCCCATTCGTACACTTGTCGACTTGGGGCTGAACGAAAAAGGTTGTGAATCCCTACGATTTCTCCGCTTGAAGACCTCGCTACAATGCTGTAATAGTCTCCGTCCTGATTCGCTTTGATGAGTTGAACCGGATCGTAGAACATCTTGATGGGATAATCTTCCCCATGTACAGCCCGGAACAGACGCGTGACACCATCAGCATCCTCCGGGCAAAAAAGACTTGCCTCAAAACTTCTATGGATTATGTCGACTGGATCCTGAATACAGCTTTCCATGGTTCTTTTATTTATGCCTTTCAGTAGCAATTTGTTTAAGGTGAATAATTAGAACACCTCGAGTTGGCGGTCAATAACAAAAAATCATTTATAGTCCATGGGGAAGTGCTATAATTAACTCCCTCATGATGCAACTCGAAAGGAATTTCAGTCGTAACCCTTCCGCTTGGGATCTCCATGGGATCTGTTTTCAGAAAGGGCTAATTTCCTGTGAGTAACGAATAGGAATTATGTTTCGCTACCATGATTACCTCTCATAATGAATGTAACGCCGGAGATAGTATGAACTGGGAGAAACCTAGTTCGTTACTTCTTGGCGCAGCCTGTCTCTTAACGTTGGCTTATGGCTCGGACGCTGTCACGCATTGCCCCCCGAAGCAATACTCCGGTTCAGGTATATTTCAGTCCTAATTGTGACTGAATTCAGCTTCCGAATGTTGGCCTATGTATCTCTCCACTTCGCTCCAATAACCCTTGTCGTCCCGTGTCTTCTTGCAGGAAGTGTAAATGGGGAGAAAGCCACTGAGGAGCTTACTTGATCCATAGAGTTCTCTATAATTTCTTATTACCCCAACAGAAAAACATTTTGTTTAAGAAATTTAGTGAGCTAAAAAGGAGAAATTGGTCATATCAGGGCGGTTGATTTTTAATAAAATCAACAAATGAAAATCCCATTGACTTGATTATCTATCATTGTTATTTTTTGAATAATTGAGACAACTCTTAGAGTTGAGCTCGTGGCCCTAGCATGGTCCCCCCCGCTAGGGCTTTTATTTTTGATGAAATACTATTTCTTTCTCGTCCATAACCCAACAGCTACTACAGCATCAGCTGGAGTTACGTGACGATAGATAATCTCCATAGTATCCTTGTCGATTAGCTTACCTTCCAGTAAACCTTCTTCATCTGCATAATATATGGTCTTATTATCATGGCCAATCGCCCCGATAAAATTCTTAGTAGCCTTGGGAGACTTGACGGAACCATGAATTATCCTTCCTTGTTGTTTGGTTATTACCGCCTCAGCGTTAAGAGTACTGAAAGGTCCTGTATGTAGGGTCTTCGGGCCTGATTCCGTTCCCTTTAGGAGCACACCGCCCTCACTCTTTAGCGTCCATGTTCCAACAAGGTTGGGGATGTCTGAGTCAGCCAAGCAGACTGACACACAGAATAGAGTGACTATAAGCAGAGATACGATACAAACAGACTTCTTCATTCTAATCATCCTTTCCTAAAAATATTCCCTCAACTTTATCTTTTGAGGCTGGTGGAAGCCAATATATTATAGCATGCAACCCTACTTAAATTGTATAGATGTTCTGATTCAGAATTGGTCAAACTTTTTATGCGGTATATGGAGATATGATAAACAGATTACTGTTCACCGGTCTGACTAATGCTGCACAGAACGGAGGATACTCAATAAATGCACGGGGACAACTTGCGTTCATGACATGGAAATGTGCCCGTGTAATAACCGTAAGAGTTCATCAAAATATTGTGATAACTACAGTCAGATGGTTAAAGTTTACGAAAAGATTCGTCAGCCGGATTTATTGACGAGAATTGAGAACGTGGCTTAGAGAAAGGTTTGTTACGATTCGGCTATGAAAAATTGATCTTGAGTCCTAAAAATAGCTTCAGAAACGGCCTGAAGCTTGTATAGTAGACATGAGTCCAGCAACAGGCGCATGCCTAGATTACTGATGTTAAAACCGGGTGCCTAAACCTCAAACCTGAGGTTTACTTGCAACCTCAAGCCAAAGCCAAGGCTTCAACCAAGATCGATATAATCGATACCAAAAACAATATTCTGAACACTCTAATATACCTACGTGTTTTTTGGTCATTATAGGCGATGATGGCTCTTGAGTCAATCAAAACAACGTGCCAACAAGGGAATCCTCAGTTACAGGGGCTAAAGAAAGGCTTCGGTGACCTTGTAAAGGTTTCCGTATGGAGTCTGCACACAACATTGTTGAATCCCAAGTTAAATTGGCTGTTTTTCTCTGATTATTTTGGACAACCTTCCTTTTTTTCATGTTGTTTAGACTGGCATAGTTTGGGAACTCCCCCGCATAACTAACGGTGTTGACAGCATTGCCAACATTTTCATCCCGACGCTTAGTCAAATAGGTGAATTACTGAAGACAAACCCTAAAGATATGCTAAACTTTGAGCAACTATTGACGAACAAGACAAGATAGCCAACACTTTTGCCGGCTTTGCCCAAAGCCCTGCCAAGGAGAATAAAATTGTTCTACCTAGAGTTAGTTCAGAACGTTGGTCTCCTGGTGTCTCTTGTCGTAATTCACGGCCAGATAATACGCCGATGGAATAGATACACCCTTGCGTCTCAGATCTTCTCCGGTTTTCTCTTCGGTTGCGTCGCGTTGATAGGCATGATGACTCCGGTTCATCTTATGACTGGGGTCATCTTCGATGGGCGATCTATAGTTCTCAGTGTCGCTGGGTTGTTCGGCGGTCCTGTCACGGCGGGAATGGCGGCTGTAATAAGCGCCGCATACCGGCTCTGGCTGGGTGGTTCTGGGGTGATCATGGGGACAAGTGCAATTGTGGGATCCGCCGGACTTGGAGTGGCTTTTTATTATCTCCGCCCGCTTTACCCAGGACTCACTCGAAACTTGTACCTTTTTGGATTTGGTCTGTTGGTGCATGTGGGGATGCTTTCTCTCACGCTGACGCTTCCTAGAGAAGCTATGCTTGAGACCCTTGAACACATAGCAATGCCAGTTCTGTTGATTTATCCAGCGGCCACGTGGCTGATCTGCCTTCTTTTTCTCGATCAGGAAAACCGTGTTTCATCGGAGGAAAATGTAAGGGAAAATGCAAAGAACCTTAGCGCTTTGTTTAACGCCGTTAATGAGGCTGTCTTCCTCATAAGATCAGACGGAGAGATACTTGCGGCTAACGAAACTCTCGCGTCACGCCTTGGCAAGTCTTCTGAAGATATAGTAGGCCATTGTGTTTTCGATTATTTGGAACCCAGTGTGGCGGCAAGACGCAGGACATGGGTAGACGAGGTGGTCCGTTCAGGCAAACCAATGATGATCGAGGATGAGAGACAAAATTCTATCGTGGTTCACAGTCTCTATCCGATATTCAACCCTGCAGGAGTGGTCGATCGCTTGGCCGGATTTGCAAAAGATGTAACAGAGGTCAGACGATCAGAGTCGGCCATGAGAGACAGCGAAGCCCGATTTAGACTCTTTGTGGAGGCCGCCAACGAGGGGGTGTGGTCAATGGATGGGGACTACAGGACCGTTTTCGTCAACCCGAAAATGGCTGAGATGCTTGGCTACACTCCAGAAGAGATGTTGGGCCGGACCGTTCAGTCGTTTATGTTCGCAGAGGATTTGCCGGATCACAAGACACGAATGTCAAAACGGATCCGGGGTGAAAAAGAGTCCTATGAGCGCCGATTCAGGCGAAAAGATGGGGAACAAATTTGGACACTCGTTTCTGCAACCGCTCTCAAGGATTCGCAAGGAAACTTCGCTGGATCATTTGCAATGTTCACAGACATTACCGAACGCAAGCATGCGGCGGATCTCCTTGGAGCTAGCGAGGAGCTTTACCGAAATCTTTTCGATCAGGCCAAGGAACAGGAAGAGCTTTATAAGGCGCTTCTGAATTGTTCCCCGGATCCTATAGTAGTCTATGATACAGAAGGGAGAGTGCAATACCTCAATCCGGCTCACAGCAAACTATTCGGATGGACACTGGAAGAGGCTCAAGGCAAGCGTCTGAATACCCTTCCAGATTGGGATCTGGAGGCGACTCTTTCAATTATCAGCCAGATCTTGACTGAGGGCGCAATGAATCAATCGTATGACACGCAACGCCTGTCCAAGCAGGGACAGTTGATTGATGTGAGTGTGAGTGGAGAGCGATTCCTGGACCATAACGGCAATCCCGCTGGTATGCTGGTCGTACTTCATGACATAACCGACCGCAAGCTTGCCGAACGAGAGCGAGAGGCTCTTCGGACTCAACTTCTCCAGGCCCAGAAAATGGAAGCGGTCGGTACTCTTGCAGGAGGTGTCGCACATGATTTCAATAACCTTCTCCAAGCTATTTCTGGATACTCAGAGCTTCTTATGATGAATAAAAAACAGGGAGACCCCGAACTTGATGATCTCCAAAGGATATATGAGTCGACCAAGCGAGGAGCCGATCTCGTCAAGAGCCTTATGATGTTCAGCAGAAGGACTAAGCCTGAGCTTCGCCCTGTTGATTTGAACCATGAGATAGTAGAGGTGCAAAAGATCCTGTTTAAAACCATTCCCAAGATTATCGAGATGGTTTTACGTCTTAGCGGTAAACTGGAAACAGTCCTGGCGGATCCGTCTCAGATAGGCCAAATTCTCATGAATCTAGGGGTGAACGCCAGGGACGCGATGCCGGATGGTGGTACCTTGACCATTGAGACCGCAAACGTCCAGTTGGATTACGATAACAGCGGCATCCCACCGGAAGTTAAGCCCGGTCCCTATGTATTGCTTACCGTGTCAGACTCAGGTTGTGGGATGGATAAGCAAACAGTGGAACACATCTTCGATCCATTCTTCACCACCAAGGAAGTCGGAAAAGGCACGGGCCTGGGGCTTGCCACAGTGTATGGCATTGTGAAGGAACACGAAGGCCTCATCACTTGTGACAGCGAACCCGGCCACGGGACCACATTCAAGATATATCTTCCGGCAATTCAGACGGAAAAGACATCAGAACTACCAAAAGACGACATACCCATTCAAGGGGGGACCGAAACCATTCTCCTGGTGGAAGATGAAGAATCATTGAGGTTAATGAGCTCCAGGCATCTCAACCAATATGGGTATCATGTAATCACGGCGTCTAATGGAAGAGAGGCGCTGGACATATACCCAAAAGAGGGCAAGAGTATCTCGTTGATCATCCTGGACCTGGTCATGCCCGTAATGGATGGCCGAAAGTGCCTGGAGAAGATTCTCGGGATCAATCCCAACGCCAAGGTTATTATAGCCAGTGGCGTTATTGAAGAAGGCTCGACAAATGTTGCCCAGGTAAAGGGGGCAAAAGGATCAATTAGGAAACCTTTCGACATCAAAGGACTGCTCCGTATGGTTCGTGAGGTTCTGGATAAGGATTAAGTTATTGCCATCCGCTCCCGAAAGCCTTAGAGGACATATAATCATTTGATCATTTGAGGCCTTTAAATGAAACTACAGAAAACAATCATTGGCGATCTTAAGACCCGTATGGACAGGATTTTGACCCTGATAGCCATATTCTGGACTGTTGTAATTGTGGGAGCTTTCGCCTGGGATTATAGGGAGACATATTCAACCGCCATGACGATTGCTAAGAGCGGTCTTAAGGACAGCTTCAACAAGGACACTGTTTACCGCCTGCTCTGTCATTACATTTTAACATCAATCAAACCATCTAATTATTACTCTTTTGAACGCCTCTAATAGAGCAACTGACTCTTAATCAGTAGGTTTGGGGTTCGAGCCCCCGACGGCCCACCAATAAACAACATATAATAACAACTAGTTAGCCAGGAACCTTCCTGGCTATTTTTGTATCTATCCTTACTTTTGTCCTCTTTTTGCCCTCCAACAATTTCAGCAATTTAGGAAAATATAGGTAAATCACGACAAGTCGTGGCCCACCAAATGGCCCACGTAAATTAACTTCGCCAAACCTGTTACAACCTACTGTAATCAGTAGTTTAATGTAATGATAGACAAAACATGGCAGGATTTTAGTATGTTATGAGGCGTCTAGTTCATAGTAGAAAATTAAATTGACACATTATATTACTATGGATCATTATTTATGCGGCAAGGCTGTATAGGCCATTAGGGGGGGATTCAAATCAGTAATCTCGAAAAAGATAGGGGGAAGCCCGCGCGTATATTGAAGGTTGTCGATAATGTCGAAAGGCTACCGGATAATATACGCGCGAAACTTGTCGATTGGTTCCAGGCCGAGCGCCCCTACTCATCCATTTACGATTTTCTCACCAACGAAGGATATCAGGTTTCCAGGGAACGGATCAAAGACTGGAACAAACAACTCCTTAAAAGATTAAAACTCGAAGCGGACAAGGAACTTTCAAGCGAAAAAACCAATAACAAGGTCGCCAAGGAGTTTGAGTCTCAAGCCTTAAAAGGGCTTATGGAGTTCTTCTGGGCTCCGTTTGACACCCTAAAGCGGCCCAAATGTGAATCCATCGGAGATTATGGAAGAGTGGCCGACGTCCTGATCAAGTCCATTAATCTGAGTTTGAACAAGCGAAAAATGGAAATGGATCACAATATGGTTATCGAACGAGTCAGGGAA
>Ga0268279_1001472_pt1 | contig 12885 bp, 12 predicted proteins | sample saktaG_6_FD_190142 | JGI IMG/M metagenome (GOLD analysis project Ga0268279, IMG submission 190142) | Saline water microbial communities from Sakinaw Lake, British Columbia, Canada - sak_2010_1_5_80m | ecosystem: Environmental > Aquatic > Non-marine Saline and Alkaline > Saline ...
CTGCACATCGTTTCTCCACCGGCAACATGAACATTAAAAATAAAAACACCGGGGACCGTACATGCCCTGCTTGCCTCAAAGACGGTGTTCGGCGTGTCGTGCAGTTTCAGATCCAGGAAGACATTTCCTCCCTTCCTGTGTATCTCCTCGATGATGTTGACACTTTCACTCCCTGCCACCGTATGAAGCTGCTTTCCCGCCTTGAATGTGCCTACATAATCCGAAAGTTCCGCCACAAGGCCCAGGGCTTCCTGCACTGTCGGCACATCCAGGGCGAGACAGACTCTACTGCGGGCTAACCTCTCCTTCTCTGATAATTCAACCATCTTGAATCACCTTTACGTGGTTCGTGTATCGATCCACGAACCACGATACATGAATCACGAACAACGTTTTGACATTTATGTACAAATTCACGAGTTCTTAAATCTCTAAACGATGCTTAACAGTTCACTCAACGTGGGATGCGGAATGACCCAGTTTCGTAACTGTTGTATGGTCATCTTATTTACCACAGCAAGGCTCATCGGTGCAATTAATTCGGCTGCTTCCTCACCAACTATTGTAACACCAATCAACACCCCATCACTAAACATGGCTTTCACAAAACCATTACCCATTAGCCCCGTTCTGGCAATAATATTACCACCATATTCCACTTTCTTCACTTCTATTTCCAGCCCCTCTTTTTTTGCCTGTTCCTCCGTCAGACCGACACGGGCTACATTGGGATGGGTATAGACGACAGCGGGAATTGCGGCATCCGAATATGTTATTGAGCCACCACCAAAGAGATCGCTTGCAAGCGCCCTGCCCTGCGCCATGGCACGATGAGCCAGGAGGATTCCGCCCGTCACATCACCGACGGCAAAGACATTTTCGACGTTTGTCATACAGCGATCATTTACTATAATTCCTCTCCGATCATACGCAATGGATAGTCGGTCCAGCTCTTCTGTCCGCAGCGCCGGTTCCCTTCCGACACATACAAGGGCATACTCCGCACTAAATTCCCGATCCGAATCTTTACACTTTGCTCTGACACAAACCCCATCATCCATCTCTTCCATCGAATCTATTGCTGTCGATGTATGAACATCTATGCCGAGCTTTTTCAGTTCACCTTCAAGGAAGTCGGCTGCTTCCCGTTCTTCGTTCGGCAGAATCTGATCCATGAGTTCAAGGAGTGTTACTTTTGTTCCCAGTTCTGCCAAAAAGGTTGCAAACTCAACCCCGATAGCACCACCGCCCACGACGATTATGCTCCCGGGCAAGGTGTCCATGAAAAGCAACCTGTCCGAACTCAGGGTGCGATCTGAAAATTCCACGTTCGAGAATATGGCGGGCCTTGATCCCCAGGCAATGACGATATGTTTTGCCCTGATTTTCTTCTTCACACCGTCGGAAGCAACCACATCTACGTCCTCCGGCGAAACAAGAACTCCCTCCCCTTCGATGCACTCGACACCTGTTTCCTTGAGGGTTTTCTGCACACCAAGCGATGATACACGAACCATCTGATTCTGGTGACGCTTCATAACGGAAAAGTCAAAAGAAGGCTCCCCGACGGCGATGCCCATTCTTTTGAGCTTTTTTATATCAACGTATTTTTTGCTACACGCCAAGAGGGCCTTTGTAGGGATGCATCCACAATGGGTACAAACCCCTCCCCATTTATCTTTCTCTACAATGGCTACCCTCGCACCCAGGCGGGCGGATTCTTCCGCCGCGGCATGCCCACCGGGTCCGGCGCCGATGACTACCAAATCATAATCCATAAAAGTTGTGCTTCCCTTCCTTCTTTCATTTTTAATAGGGACAACGCCAATACTCTCCGGTACAAATACTGCTCGTTCCTCCCAGTAGGGCCCGTTTCCCGAACGGGCCGATGAGGGCATCGGCCCCTACAATTCTCCGGTGATTCGTTACAGGTTTCCTTATTTCATAAGAGCGGCATGGTATGAACTGCGAACCAGTGGGCCCGACTCTACAGATGTAAATCCCATCTGATAAGCAATTTGCTTGAGTTCGGCAAATTCATCTGGATGATAATACTTGCGAACAGGCCAGTGATTCCGGGTCGGTTGCTGATATTGCCCAATGGTCAGGCGTTCACAATTGACATCTGCCAGATCGTTGATCAGTTTCAGAATATCTTCCCACTTTTCTCCGAGCCCTATCATGAATCCTGATTTGCTTGCGATATTTCCTTCATGTTCGTGTATGCGACGAAGTATTTCCAGAGAAATATCGTAATCACCTTGTGGACGAATTTTCGTGAACAGAGGTCTTACCACTTCCATATTGTGGTTAATGACTTCTGGTTGTGCATCAATAATCAAATCCAGGGCTTCCCGTTTGCCACGCAGATCAGGGATGAGGACTTCGACTTTGCAATTCGGATTCTCACAGTGCAGGAGGTTGACACACCGGGCAAATATTCCCGCCCCTCCATCGGGAAGATCATCCCGTGTGACAGATGTAATGACAATATATTGCAGGTCGAGTTCCCTAACTGCCTCAGCTAAACGTTCCGGTTCTTCTTCATCAATCCCCCGCGGGATTCCGGATCGAATATTACAATATCGGCAGTTTCGGGTGCAGATATCGCCTAAAATCAGAAAAGTTGCCGTCCCGGAATGAAAACATTCGGTAATATTGGGGCAGCGTGCCTCCTGACATACGGAATGGAGATTATAAGCTGCCAGAACCTGCTTTACCCTCTTGAACCCTGCCGTATTGGGCAATCTGACCTTCAGCCAATCAGGTTTTCGCATGGGGTTATTTCCCAGACCAGCATACATCCGGTTTTCGCGCCGCCGTCACTTCATCAAGACGCTTCACCAGTGTTGTAACAGGCGCTGATTTAACAAGATCCGGGGTTTCTTTCGCTTCCTTTGCGATGGAGATCATGGCATCGCAGAAGGAGTCCAGAGTTTCTTTGCTTTCCGTCTCGTTGGGTTCGACCATAATGGCTTCCGGCACAATCATGGGGAAATATATGGTGGGTGGGTGAAAACCGTAATCAAGAAGCCTCTTGGCAATATCAGACGTATGTACCCCGCTTTCTTTAACCTGTTTCCTTCCCGAGAAGACACACTCATGCATGCAAATCCGGTCAAAGGGTAAATCATAAAAGGACTTCAATCTTTCTTTAATATAATTTGCATTCAGAACCGCTATATCACTTGTTTTCTTCAGCCCTTCCGGCCCTAGTGTCCGCAGATAGGCATAGGCCTTTACCATTACGTTAAAATTACCGTAAAAGGCCTTAACCCGTCCGATACTGTCCGGACAATCGTAATTCCATTCATACAGATCATCTACTTTCATGATCCGGGGAATCGGCAGGTATGAAACCAGACGCTCCACGACGCCTACCGGACCACTTCCGGGACCGCCACAACCGTGTGGCGTCGAAAACGTCTTGTGCAGATTCAATTGAATTACATCAAACCCGAGATCACCCGGTCTTACCTCACCCATAAAGGCGTTGGCATTGGCTCCATCACAATAAAGGAATCCCCCTTTAGCATGGATAATCTCTGCAACCTCTCCTATGTTTCGTTCAAAGAGCCCCAGAGTATTGGGATTTGTCAGCATGAGACCTGCCACATCTTCCGTCATTAATTCACGCAAATGATCTATATCTACGCCCCCTTCGTTGTTGCTGTTGACAGTGACAGCCTTATATCCGCAGAGTGTACCCGACGCAGGATTTGTTCCGTGGGCCGCATCAGGTATCAGAATTTTACTGCGTTTTTCTCCCTTTTTATCAAAGTATTTTTTAACCAGCATGATACCCGTCAGTTCACCATGTGCCCCGGCTGCCGGCTGCATTGTAAACTCAGCCATTCCGAAAATTTCGCTGAGATATTGCTGCAATTCATAAATGAGCTGCAGGTTGCCCTGAGAAAATTCAGCAGGGGCATAAGGATGAATGGAGGTGAACCCGGCAAGTCGGGCTACATCCTCGTTAATCTTGGGGTTGTATTTCATCGTGCAGGAGCCAAGGGGATAAAAACCTACGTCAACACCAAAATTGCGTCTGGACAGAGCCGTGTAGTGACGAACCAGATCTATTTCGCCTACTTCCGGTAGATCAACATCATACCGCAATAGATTTTTGTCGATAACTTCTTCAATATATACCTCAGGCACATCACATTGAGGAATACCCGAAGCCCTGCGTCCCGGGCGACTTTTTTCAAAAATCAGTTCCATTTATCCTCTCCTCTTTGATTCGTGTATCGTTTATCGTGGTTCATTACTCGTTTTTCGTGTATCGGTTATCGTGATTTGATAACCGATCCGCGATACCCGACTTAATTTCCACCAGCAATTGTAACGACCCGATCAATAGCTTCCTTACTCAACATTTCCGTGGCACATAAAAGCAAAGTATTTTTAAGTTCGGGGTAATCTTTCTCCAACTCATAGCCACCAATGATACCCTGACTCTGCAATCTTTGATTTACAGCCTTCGGATCGGGACAACGGATGACAAATTCGTTGTAAACGGAGCTCGGGAATACGACTTCCCATCCACCGAGTTCGGAGAGCCTCTTTTTCAGATACTGTGTTTTTTGCACATTGAGTTCGGCAAGTTTCTTGAGGTTTTTCCCAAGGCTGACGAGATATACGCCTGCTGCCAACGCGCATAACGCTTCATTTGAACATATATTTGAAGTCGCCCTCTCCCGTCTGATATGCTGTTCTCTTGTCTGCAGTGTGAGCACAAAACCCCTTTTGCCCTCTTTATCGACAGTTGCACCGGCGAGCCTGCCGGGAATCTTCCTTAGAAATTTGTTAGTGCTTGCAAAAACTCCGAGATAGGGTCCTCCGTAATTGAGAGGATTGCCGAAACTCTGCCCTTCTCCGACAACGATATCCGCACCCGATTCACCGGCGGGTTTTAAAATACCGAGGGAGGTTGCGTCCGTAAATCCTGAAACAAGCAATGATCCTTTCGCGTGTACGACAGGTTTAACGGCTGAAATATCTTCAATAATGCCGAAGAAATTGGGACTCTGGATTAAAACGGCAGCGGTGTTATCATCCACGGCCTTCTCCAGGGCACTTTCATCCATCTGCCCGGAGCCGCCATAGGGAATCTCAACTACTTCATATCCATTTGCCCAGCAATATGTCTTGATGACCTGGCGGTATTCCGGATGAACGGACCGAATTACAATGATTTTATCACGGTTCAAGGTCTTGCAGGCCAGTACGGCAGCCTCTGCCATAGCTGAAGCACCGTCATACATGGATGCGTTGGCAACCTGCATACCTGTAAGCTTTGCGATCATTGTCTGATATTCATAGATGGCCTGTAGAATGCCCTGACTGATCTCGGCCTGATAGGGTGTGTAGGCCGTGTAAAACTCGGAACGGGAAATGACATGTCCAACCACAGATGGCATATAATGATGATAAGCACCTGCTCCCGTCAAGGTAATCGCCGGAAGGGAATTTTTTGCACTTATACCATTCATTAACCCTGAAATTTCCTGCTCCGACAGAGAAGACGGCAAATCAAGCAGTTTCTTCAGACGGTATTTCTCGGGAATATCTACAAATAGTTCATCAAGAGACTCGATGCCTATTGTCTGCATCATCTCCCTCAGATCATCCTGGGCATGAGGTATATAATCCATGCGGTAATCCTTTCTTCAACAAAGGTTCAAGGTTCAAGGACAAAGGAGCAAGGATCAAGGTGCAAGGAAAGACCTTTAGCCTTTAGTCCTCATTGCTCGTTGCTCATTGCTCGTTGCTCATTGCTCATTGCTCAGCCCTTGCGGCTTCGCCGCATCTCAATGTTCCTCTTCTTCAACTAAAGCGGTATAGCCGGCCGCGTCCATCAGATTATCCAATTCGGCGGGATCATCCATTTTAATTTTGGCTATCCAGCCCTCACCAAAGGCATCCTTATTTATGAGTTCCGGCTGATCCTCCAGGATCTCGTTGATTTCGACAACCTCGCCGCTGACGGGAGAATAAACGTCAGAAACCGATTTTACAGATTCTACCACTGCTACCGGCTCCAGCTGCTTCACCTTTTTCCCCATCTCTGGAAGTTCCACGTAGACAATGTCCGTCAGTAATTCCTGGGCATGATCAGTAATACCCATGGTGATCGTCCCATCTCCATTATCCTGTCCCCATTCGTGCTCTTCTGAATACCTTCTGTCATCCGGATTCGGTTTGGCCATTTTATCCTCCTCTTATTTTCACCTTTTATAAAAGGGTAGTTTGACGATTTTTGCCTTCGCCTGCTTATTGCGAATTTGAATACTTATTTCAGTGCCCGGTTCTTTACAGGATTCAGGGACAAAAGCCATCCCGATTGCCTTATTCACGGTTGGTGCAAATGTTCCGGAGGTCACCTCCCCTATCTCCTGACCGCTCTTGAATACCTTATACCCGTGCCGCGCGATTCCCCTCTCTTCCATCTCAAAGCCGACAAGCTTTCTTTTTAACCCGTCTTTCTTCTGTTTTCTCAAGATCTCACTACCGATGAAGTCTTTTTCGAGATCTGTTATCCATCCATAAACGACTTCTAAAGGCGTTGTCGTTTCATCCATATCATTTCCATACAGCATCATTCCGCATTCCAGGCGCAATGTGTCCCGTGCACCCAATCCGACCGGCTTCAAACCATATTCAGCGCCTGTCTCTAAAAGCTTATCCCATACATCCCCCGTTCTTCCAGCTTCCATGTAAATTTCAAATCCGTCTTCACCGGTATAGCCACTGCGTGATATCAATGCCGGAACATCCAGTATTTGTGATTCCATGGAATTATAAAACTTTAAGGGGGCCAGCTCATGAGAAACCAGTTTCTGCAGGATAACTTCGGACCTGGGTCCCTGTATGTCAATCTTTCCAGTTTTATCCGTCATATCAATGATCCGAACATTGGAAAAACCCTTTTCTTCCCTTATTTTCTGCATCCAGTTCAAGTCCTTATCTTTTGAACCGGCATTTGTCACGAGGCGATAATGATCTTCAGCAAGCATGTAAACTGTAAGATCATCCATGATCCCGCCCTGCTCATTGGTCATTACACTGAGTTTCATCTGACCGATTTTCTGTCCTTCCAGGTTTCTCGACATTACCAGCTGCAACAGCTCGAAAGCAGAAGGACCTGTTACATCGATTTCCCCCATGTGACAGATGTCAAAGAGCCCCGCAGCCTCTCTGGTCGCACGGTGTTCTTCCATAACGCTGGTGTACTGGACCGGCATGGCCCAACCGCCGAAATCGATAATTGTGGCGCCTAATTTCAGATGATAATCATACAGGGGAGTCTTCCTCATTTTTGTCTCCTTTCAGAATCAGGGCTGGTTCGGTGGCCACTTCGCACGAAACCGTGTGGCGCAAATTTGTTTGCTTGATAATGAAGAGCGAAATGTTAATTCGCAGTGAAAAAAATGCAGAATTGGCTAATATTTCGCTTGCCTGATAACCCCAACTGAAAATTCCAGTGTTGAGACAATACTATAAGGTCCGTGATATTTCAAGGTGTAAAATTGAAGATGATTCGGCAAAGTTAATATATTTGTTTTCATTAATAAATTCATATGTTATGGAAGTCATACAAAATATCAGAGGTTGTGAACGATATGAAGATACATCTTGACTGTATTCCATGCTTTCTAAGACAGGCGCTGCAGGCTGCAAGATTTTCAACAGATAACGAAAAAAAGCAGGCAGATGTTTTAAGGGCTTCCCTTACTGCTATTTCTGAAGGCAACTGGCACGATACACCATCCGTCATAGGGTTCAAGGTTCATTTTACCGTCATGGATATTCTAGGGGTAAAAGATCCATACAGAGAGGAAAAAATACGGAGCAATGCCATCGTACTTGATATGTACGAGGATCTTCAAAAAGAGATTGAAAGCAACAATGACCCTGTAGATAAGGCCATCCGGTTTGCCATCGCGGGAAATATCATGGACTACGGCGCAAAGTCAGAATTCAATATTCATGACACGCTACAGCGTTTAAAGCACGAAGACCTCAAAATCGATCACTCAACAGAGCTGAAGAAAGATATAAAGAACGCCAAAACCATAGCATACATTACGGATAATGCGGGAGAAATAGTATTCGACAGGCTTCTTATGGAAACAATGGATAAAATTTATGGCAAAAAAGAGTGGCATGTGCACGTCAAGGCGAGGCCAATAATAAATGATGCAACCATTGAGAATGCAAGGCAGGCCGGGCTGGACAAGGTTGAAAATATAACAATAGATGTTATTGATTTTGGCCGGGACTATGACGACCGGACAGATCCGGAATTCCTCGGAAAATTTGCGGCATATGATGTAGTCATATCAAAGGGTCAGGGAAATTACGAAGCGCTCAGCAACGCCGGGGGTATAAATCTCTATTTTCTCCTCATGGCCAAGTGTCCTGTTGTGGCACGGGACATCGGTGTTGATACAGGAGATATTCTGCTGATACGGCAAAGCCGCAAGGACTGAGCAACGAGCAATGAGGACTAAAGGCTAAAGGAATAATAATCCCTTGATCCTTTGCCCTGTAATTCAAAATTAAGAATTCAAAATTCAAAATTAGCTGTTTCCTTGTTCCTTGAGCCTTGAGCCTTTGCCCTTGTTCCTTGATCCTTTCTCCTTGATCCAGCATCATCTAACACGCTTACCGTTCCTGAATTTTCCTTCGTATTTTCTGCCGTCGGGATAGATCATAGTGCCCCTTCCATTAAACTCACCATCTTTCCATTGACCTGTATATTTACTGCCGTCAGGATAGGTAGCTGTCCCTTGCCCGTTACACTTGCCATCTTTAAACATCCCTGCATATTTTCTACCATCTGGATGCGTAAGGGTTCCCTGTCCATTAAACAGATCATCCTCAAATTGACCCACATATTTTCCACCGTCTGGATAGGTCAGAGTCCCTTGTCCATAATATTGATCGTCTTTCCACTGACCTGCATATTTTCCACCGTCCGCATAGGTCATGGTTCCCTGTCCATTTATCTTATCATTTTCCCACTCACCGACATATTCCATGCCGTCAGGAAAAATCATAGTCCCTTGACCATTTATCTTATCGTTTTCCCATTGCCCGGTATATTTACCACCTTCAGCGAATTTCATAGTCCCTTGACCATTATGCTGATCATCCCTCCACTCACCTACATATTTATTACCGTTAGAATAGGCCATGGTTCCCTGTCCGTTTCGCTGGCCATCTCTCCACTCACCTGCATATTCACCACCGCCGGGGTAAGTCAATGTCCCCTGTCCGGTGATCACATCATTATCAAACTGACCCACATATTTTCTGCCATCAGGATAAGTCAAGGTTCCATGTCCTGCAATCTTATTATCCTTAAACTCCCCGTCATATCTGCTACCGTCAGGATAGATCATGGTTCCCTGTCCGGTGATCACATTATTATCAAACTGACCCACATATTTTCTGCCATCAGGATAAGCTAAAGTTCCATGTCCTGCAATCTTACTATCCTTAAACTCCCCGTCATATCTTCTGCCGTCAGGATAGATCATAGTTCCCTGTCCATTGACACAATCACCTGTTATGCATTCACCAAATGTGTTCAGCGGGAAAAAACATATTAATAACAGTAAAAATATTAAAGACAATCTCATTATTTTAGTCTCCTTTTGCTGTTTTACGTATTTTCCACCAGATTTTAATAAATATCAAGATATACTTAATTTTTAAAACTTGAGATTAATACCGGAACTGGTATTATACTCCCGCATTTTTGAAGTAAAGTTACAAGGAGCAAGGAAACAGCTAATTTTGAATTACAGGGCAAAGGAGCAAGGTTCAAGGAAAAACCTTTAGCTTTTTGCTTTAAGCCTTTAACCTTTTGCCTTGAACCTTGAACCTTGAGCCTTTAGCCCTTAGCCCTTAGAAGGAGATAAATAATGACCCACCCTAAACTTGTTGAATCGATGATGAAACCTGAATTTTATCCACACGTACCGGACTCGGTTGAGCTTATTCAGACACACATTTCTTTTATTTTTATTGCCGGAGATCTGGTATACAAGGTCAAAAAAGCCGTCGATTTCGGGTTTCTTGACTTCACCACACTGGAGAAAAGACGATTCTACGTCAGTGAGGAACTCAGGCTGAATAAACGGTTCTCCCCCGACGTGTACCTCGACATTCTCCCGATATCAGAAGTAAACAGGTCTCTCATTCTCGGTGACACATCCAACGTCGTAGAGTATACCCTCAAGATGAAGCGGATAAATGAAGATCAAATGCTCTACAAACTCCTGGAGGCAGGCAGGGTAACAAAAGATGACATGGAGCGTGTGGGCAAACATCTCTCGGGAATATACAGGAGTATACCCGGTGATGAAAAATCCCGGTCATTCGGAAAACTGGATGTCATCTCCACCAATGTAGTGGAAAATTTTGATCAAACAAGAAAATATATCGGTGGTCCCGTCTCTCGTGAGGCCTTCAATGCCATAGAATTGTGGAGTAATGCCTTCATGGAAAACAATAAAGCCCTGTTCGAAAAGAGAGTCGAGCAAGGCTGCATTAAGGACTGTCACGGGGATCTCCACCTGCAGCATATCTGCATAGAGGACAACAATATCTTCATATTCGATTGCATAGAATTCAACGAGCGATTCCGTTTCGGGGATGTGGCATCTGACGTCGCATTTTTATCAATGGATTTCGATTACAACGGCGAGAGTGAGCTTGGCAATGCCTTCGTAGATGAATATATTAAGGCTTCCGGTGATATCTCAATGAAAGAAGTGCTCCTTTTCTATAAGGTGTACAGGGCATTTGTCAGGGCAAAGGTTACATCCTTCATGCTTGGTGACGAAGGTATCGATAATTCAGCCAGGGAGAATGCTTTCAAGAATGCAAAGAAATACTACGACCTTGCATATGAGTATGTAATCTGAAGGTCAAAGGCGAAAGGGCCGAGCAACGAGCAATGAGCAATGAGGACTAATGACTAAAGGTTTTTCCTTGATCCTTGATCCTTTGTCCTTGATCCTTGATCCTTTGTCCTTGATCCTTGTACCTTTATTATGTAAAAAAGGAGTTGTTCAATGAGGGAACGTTTTAAGGCATATATTGAAAAGAAACTTGAAAATGATGCGGTCTTGATTGCCTGCGGCCTTCCTGCAACCAATAAGACCGAGACAATGGAGGTTATAGCACGTATCAAGGGCTACGAGATGTTACGGACCGACCTGATACGCCGTGAGGTTCTGAAAGACGAAGACATCTTCGACGAAAAGGTTGCCTCTGACATGGATAAGAGAAAGCTCGTCTATGACAAGATGTTTTCTATGGCAGATAATATCGCATCCCAGGGAAAAGGTGTCATTCTTGATGCCACCTTCATTACCCAATCACTAAGGAGGAGGGCTGCCGGGGTGGCCGCTAAAAATCATAAGACATTTATCATCCAGCAGACACAATGCCCCCTGGAATATTCTCTTGATAAAATCTCTAAAAGAACCAGGGACAACTACGAGTCCAACGCCCTGACAGAACAGGCCTATCTAAATAACAAGAAAAATTTCGAGCCCGTAGATCTGGATGATCTTAAAAGACTGTATCCCGAATTACATATAATACATCTCCTGGTAGACACGGCCTCCGATTCGGAGGATGAATGGTTCGTGATTGACAAGGTTACTCTTTTCTCTTCTCCTCAGCAATGAGCCTCTTTGTTTCATTGATGAAATATCTTACCTTGTAATCCATCCCGAGATTTGCATATTCTTTTGCAATAATTTCAAATCTCTTCAAGGCAGCATTATATTTTTTTATTTTTAAATAGAACTGTCCCACATAAAATTCATGCTCGCCGAGCTTTTTCCTGCATTCTCTTAATCTCTTTTCTCCCATAAAGGAGAATTTACTGCTGGGAAAGCGGGTTATAAGCCTTTCAAATTTTTCTTTTGCTCTTCGTGTTTCAGATTGATCTCTATCTATTCCGCTCATCTGATTGTAATAGCACATTCCAATTTGATACATCACATAGGGAAGATTTTCATTGGTGGGATGCATATTCACAAAATCTTCATACGTCATCTCAGCCTCGGCATATTCCTCATTGCTAAAGTGTGAATCAGCAATACCTATTTCAGCCATTATTGCGAGCTTGCTTAACGGATACTCTTCCTGCACCCTTTGAAATGATTCAATTGCTTTTTTGTAATTACCCCGGTGATAATCTTCATATCCTTTCTGGTAAAGGGCTTCAGGAGTACCACGGCCAATAGACTCTTTGCTAAACCAGGCACATCCGGACAGCATTGAAACAAGAACAATTATAATAAATATTTTTACATTTCTAAAATACACTTTTTTTTGATTCCTATTCTTCTAAAAAAACCAAATGCCAAAATATTATTTCTTTGACATTTGAGCTTTGTCATTTGTCATTAACCCTATAATACTTTCTTAATAAAATCCTCAAGGCTCTCCTTGGGCACAAGACCAATTAAAGTATCCTCCAGTTTTCCGTCTTTAAAGAGCATGAGAGTCGGTATACTTCTTACACCATGAGACGTTGCAGTCTTCGGGCTATCATCGACATTGAGTTTTGCTACCTTGATTTTACCCTTATACTCCTCGGCAAGTTCCTCTATTATGGGTCCTATGGCAACACAGGGACCACACCACGGCGCCCATAAATCAACCAGGACCGGTTTATCAGACTTGATGACCTCTTCTTCAAAATTACCATCATTTACATGAATCAATAAATCTTCTTTGCCCATATTATTCTCCTTTTCACTTCTGGATGCACATTAACTTAGTAACTTTGTCACATAATGTCAAATCATGTCAAACACAATTTCATAACTGCTTTGACAGGAAAATCTGTTT
>Ga0268279_1001479_pt1 | contig 12841 bp, 6 predicted proteins | sample saktaG_6_FD_190142 | JGI IMG/M metagenome (GOLD analysis project Ga0268279, IMG submission 190142) | Saline water microbial communities from Sakinaw Lake, British Columbia, Canada - sak_2010_1_5_80m | ecosystem: Environmental > Aquatic > Non-marine Saline and Alkaline > Saline ...
TTCAAAAGTCCATCCGGCGCTGGCTCCCATGCTCAGTGGAAAGACTTCTGACCCTGATGTGGAACGACTCATGGAAGGGGTGGCCTTTCTGACAGGAATGCTGCGTCAGAAACTTGACGATGAATTTCCGGAAATTGTTCACGGCCTGATACAGCTCATTTTTCCCCATTATATGCGTCCCATTCCAGCCACGACCGTCATCTCTTTCGGTCCCAAGCCCGGCCTGAAAGAGACAATCACAATTCCGGCAGGTCTTGAGATTGCCTCAATTCCCGTTGAGGGAACATCATGTATCTTCAGGACGTGCTGCAGTTTAGATGTACATCCATTGGAAATCGTAGGTGTAGAGCTTTCGGAAAGCCCCGGAAGTCCCACCAGCATCAGGTTAGCTCTCAGGTTGACCGGTGTGACGCTATCGCACTGGGATGTAAAAAAGCTTCGTTTTTTCCTCGGCGGAGATTATTCCGAAGCGGCAAATGTGTACTTTCTGCTGAACCGTTGCCTGAGAAGGATAATTATCAGACCGGAAGAGGGTGGAAATCCTGTCGAGCTTCCTCCCGATGCTCTTGTTCCTGCCGGCTTTTCATCTGGCGAAGCTCTCTTTCCCTATCCCGGTCAATCATTTCCCGGTTATCGACTTTTGCAAGAATATTTTATCCTTCCGGAAAAGTTTTTATTTGTCGACCTGACAGGTCTGGATACATGGCAAAATAAAGGTGACGGATCAACCTTTGAGATTTGCTTTGAGCTGGGAAACGTTCCCATTGCAATGCCCAGGATCAGACAGGAAAATTTTGAACTCTTTGTAACACCGGCAGTTAATGTTTTCGAACATGAAGCTGATCCCATTGTGGCTGATCATCATCAGGCAGAATACCGGGTACGGCCCACTGCCAGAACTAACGGACACTATCAGCTTTATTCCATTGACAGGGTCGTGGGACTTGTTCAGGGGACGGTTGAGCACCGTGAGTATTTACCGTTTGCATTTTTTGGCCAGCACGAACAGGATGTACCTGTTTATAATGTAACCTGGAAAAAATCTCTTATTGATCAGTCTTCATCTGTATTTTTGAGTTTGACCTATCCGCCGTCCTCAGAAATTACTGCTTCTGAAACGCTGTCCATATCGCTGACTTGCACCAATGCGTCTCTTCCCGAAAATCTCCAACTGGGAGACATTTGTCAACCTACTCAGAATTCACCGGAGTTGATGGAATTCAAAAATATTCTTCCACCTACAGCCCCGATCCAGCCCCCCATAGGAAGCAATACCTTATGGCACTTTTTATCACATCTTTCCGTTAATTATCTGTCTCTGGCAAATGCGGATAATATAAAAGAACTCCTCCGCCTTTACATTTTTTCTGAAGGGCGGGACAGGGCAAAAATTGCCGCAAATACGAAGCGGGTTGACAGCATTCTCGAAATCCGGGTATCGCCGATTGACCGTTTGTTATCAGGATATATGATGCGCGGTCAGGAAATCACGATCAGGCTGCGCCAGGACGGTTTCGCATCCATTGGTGATATGTTCCTTTTCGGATCAGTTATGGATTACTTTATCGGGGTGTACAGCAGTATGAATTGTTTTACGCAATTTACTATTGAAGACAGTATCACAGGAGAAACATATACATGGCCACCCAGGATCGGCGACAGACCCTTGACGTAAAGAATGACCTGGTAAAAAACAGCAAACGTTTTTCTTTCATACAGGCGTTGCGGCTGCTTCGTTATCTGATTCAAAGAGATAACAACGATGACAAGATGATTGGGCGGGTCATCAGGGTGAGGCCGAAATTATCTCTCGATTTTCCCGATACGGATATTGATACGATAGAAGAAATTTCAGAAACTCCACCTCTTTTCTTGCTGACAGTTACGTTTCTCGGTCTATACGGCGTTTCATCACCGCTGCCAACATTTTATACGGAAGATCTTATGGATGAGACGTCTCAGGACGTATCAGTCACCCGTGATTTTCTGGATATCATTAATTCTCCCTTTTACCGGCTCTTTTACCAATGCTGGAGTAAATACAGGCAGTATATCAAAATCATCGATGAACAGGATCCTGTCTATCTTGAAAGGCTCTTCTGTTTTCTGGGTCTTGGGATAGAGAAACATCGTCAGGAAATTCCGAATACTCAAGCTCTTATTCCCTATATCGGACTTTTTACACAATTTCCCCGTTCCGCACTCGGGCTTCAGACGCTTCTGTCTGACATGCTGAAAGAGCCCCGTATGGAAATTATTCAATGCATACCCCGGAAGGTAAAAATTCCTGAAGATCAGCGTCTGCTGATCGGAATTTCCGGGAATCGGGTAGGAATAAACAGTTATCTTGGAAAGCAAATCGATGATCGAATGGGAGCATTTCGCATCAAGGTCGGTCCTGTTGATGCTGATGCATTTCACGGATTTTTACCGGATACCCGCAAATTTCACCTTATGGCCCAGCTTGTGCGCCTGTATCTGGATAGTCCCATGAGGTGGGAATGTGAACTGATTCTGAGGGCCGAAGAAGTCAAAACAGTGTGCTTGGGAGAACCGCGGTGGTCACGCCTTGGGTTGGATACGTGGGTATTTTCGGATGAAAATTATCCACATTATGTGAGCGTGAGATTTCAAGGGGAATAAAAAGAGTTTCAAGTTGCAAGTTCACTTATGAATTTTACTATCGCTGGAACTTCAAACTTTAAACCTGACAGTATCGCAAAAGTCGAATCTCTCCTCCCCTGGCGGGAGGGGATTATGGGGAGGGGGCGTAAGTGAATGAAATGAAGTTGTATTCACCCTCACCCCAACCCTCTCCCATCAAGGGAGAGGGGGAATTCTTGACTTTTCATGAAACCATCAAACCTGAAACTTAAAACTCTTTCTTAGAAAGGAACGATTATGATCACAGTAGACATAAAATCCCTGTTAATTCATCTGAATCCGTTTTGCACCAATGTGCTTCAGTCAGCGGCAGGCCTATGTGTCTCCCGTACCCATTACGAGGTCACGGTGGAACATTTTCTGGCAAAATTTCTAGATGAACCCCAGTCTGATTTGCCACTCATATTCCGTCAGTTTGACATGGACCTGGGCCGGGTCAAAAAGGCGCTGGAGGAAACCCTTGAGGAATTCAAGACCGGAAATGCTGCAAAACCCGTTTTTTCTCCCCTCCTTTTAGAACTCGTACAGGATGCCTGGATGATCGCCTCCATTGACCTCGGTGAAAAGACGATACGTTCAGGGGCCATTCTCCTGGCATTTTTAGCGAAACCGATCTTTTTTGCCTCGGGGCGATATGCGGATCTTTTAAAGACCATCGGCAGGGAGGCCCTGACGGCCCAGTTCTGGAATATCACCAAACATTCCATGGAAGAAAAGACAGCTGCCGCGGCTCCGGGGACTGAAGAGAGGACAGAAGGAGCGGGAGCAGCAGGTGCCGGCACTGCGCTCAGCCGTTTCTGCATGGATTTTACACAGCGCGCAAGGGAAGGGAAGATCGATCCGGTATTCGGCAGGGATCAGGAAATCCGTCAGATGATTGACATACTGGCGCGGCGGAGAAAAAACAATCCCATCTGTGTGGGTGAAGCCGGTGTGGGAAAGACTGCAGTAGTGGAAGGTTTGGCTCTGCGTATCACAGAGGGCGATGTGCCTGATTTATTAAAAGACGTGACCCTTCTGAGCCTCGATATGGGACTTCTCGAAGCCGGGGCGGGTGTGAAAGGCGAGTTTGAAAACCGCCTTAAAGGGGTAATAAACGAAATCAAGGCATCGGAAAAGCCGATTATTCTCTTTATTGACGAGGCGCACACACTGATAGGCGCCGGTGGGTCGGCAGGTGGCGGCGATGCCGCAAACCTGTTAAAACCCGCCTTGGCACGGGGTGAGCTGCGCACCGTAGCGGCAACGACCTGGAGTGAATATAAGAAATATATTGAAAAGGATGCCGCTTTGGCAAGACGTTTCCAGCCAGTAAAGCTGGAAGAGCCGAGTGTTGAAACAACCACCCTTATTTTGAGGGGACTTAAGGAAAATTATGAAAAGGCACATAAGGTAATTGTCAGGGACGATGCAGTTCGGGCGGCAGCAGAACTGTCCGACCGTTATATTTCCGGGCGATATCTGCCGGACAAGGCTGTTGACCTTCTCGATACAAGCTGCGCCAGGATCAAAATTAATATAACGACAAAACCGGACGTACTTGAAGACAAGGAGCGGAGCATACAGGCGCTGGAGCGGGAAAAGGCTGCCTTAGAACGTGATCAACTGAATGAGATCGCCATTGATGAAGAGGCGCTGGCCGAGGCAATAAAAAAGATAGCAACCCTGACCAAAGAGGTGTCCGAGCTGAAAGAGAGATGGCTCAAGGAGCAGGAAGCAGCCAATAAAGTTCTGGAATTAAGGGCCGGCATCCAGGAGCTCGGTGATACAAAGGAGGATGAAAAGAAGAAAAAGAGCCTAAAGAAGGAGATGAAAAAGGCCGATCAGGCACTGGAGAAACTACAGGGAGACAGTCCGCTTATCCGCATTGAGGTAAATCCTGATATAGTTGCCAAGGTGGTTTCCGACTGGACGGGCATACCGCTGGGCAAGGTCTTGCGTGAACAGGCACAGAATATACTGAAGTTTGAGGATATGCTCAAAGAGAGAATCAAGGGTCAGGATCACGCCCTCATGGCCATCGGCGAAGTCATCAAGGCGTCGAAGTCCGGTCTGAAAGATCCTGCCCAGCCCATGGGGATATTTCTTCTGGTTGGTCCGTCCGGCGTGGGCAAGACCGAAACGGCAATTACCGCTGCAGATATCCTCTTTGGAGGGGAACGCTCCGTCGTGAGTGTTAATATGAGTGAGTTCCAGGAAAAGCATACCGTAAGTCGCCTTATCGGCTCTCCGCCCGGCTATGTTGGATACGGAGAGGGGGGTATGCTCACGGAGGCTGTGCGTCAGAAACCCTATTCAGTGGTCATACTTGATGAGGTGGAAAAGGCCCATCTGGATGTGATGAATATCTTTTATCAGGTTTTCGATAAAGGTGTCCTTTCCGATGGCGAAGGAAGGGTTATTGACTTTAAAAATACTGTTATCTTTCTCACAAGCAATCTGGCCACCGATGTGATTACGGAAATGACCAAAGGTGATGAGGCACTTCCAGATGATGCTATTATGAGCGCGGTCAGACCCATTTTATCCCAGCATTTCAAGCCGGCACTCCTCGCCCGTATGACAGTAATACCTTTTTATACTCTGAGGGCCGACGCCATGAAGGGTATCGTTCGTCTCAAACTGGACAAGCTTGGCGAGCGTCTCATGCAAAACAACAAGATGAAGCTGGTCTACACCCCGGCAGTCGTTGACCAGATTACAAACCGGTGCACAGAAGTGGAAACCGGGGCAAGAAACATCGATTATATCTTGACCGGTAACATTATGCCCCGAATGTCCCAGGAGATCCTGTCCCACATGACCGAGGAAGGTATGCCGTCGGAGGTACGCCTCGATCTGAACAAGGATGGATCGTTCAAAATGGAGTTTAAAACCGAGTAGAGTAGGGCAATGTTTGTAGGGCACAAGGCTTCAGTCTTGCATCACCTGGGCATGAAGCATCGTACACGTAGGGCAAGGCTTCAGCCCTGCGTTGTGCGTTATGTTACCCTGCATTATTAAGCAGGGCTAAAGCTCTGCCCTACGAAAAGACGGATCATATTTAAGACCTTGCGCCTTTGCGGTGAATAATTAGAAGAGAGGTTAAAAATGGCCTATCTAACTGAAAGAAAGTTCGATTTTGTATCCCATGCACTGCCTGATGACAAATTCGGTGTTGTAAGGTTCAAAGGGTCTGAAGGTTTCTCCATCTGTTATGAGTTCCAGATCGATCTGGTTTCCCGGGATGCGGAGATTGATCTTACAGCCGTTCTGAAACATCCAGTCACCTTCACAATCTTGCGTGAAGAGGGAAATATTCCATTTCATGGGATCCTCGCTCAGTTTGAACAGCTACACGAGGTGGATGAATACGTTTTTTACCGGGCCGTTCTTGTTCCGAAGCTGTGGTGGCTTTCGCTGACACACCACAACCAGGTTATTCTGAACAAAACCGTACCGGAAATAATCGGGGAAATCTTGAAAGACGGGGGGCTGACAGACCTTGATTTTGAGCTCAAACTGCAGAAGGAATACCCACGGTGGGAGTATATCTGCCAGTATCGTGAGAGTCATCTCAATTTTGTGTCCCGGTGGATAGAACGTGAGGGGATGTACTATTACTTTGAACAGACGCCAGACGGAGAGAAAGTTATCATTACCGATACGAAGCTTGCCCATACCGAAATGCCCGAGGGAAAGACCATGTACTATTCCCCGCCATCCGGACTCGATGAATTTCACCGGGAGGAGGTTATCAAGGCATTTATCCTGAAGCAGAAGATGCTTCCCCGAACGCTTCGTCTGAAGGATTATAACTACCGCACCCCCTCTCTGGAAATATCGGGCAATGCAGAAGTGTCAGCTGACGGCAGGGGAGAAGTATATATTTACGGTGAACATTTCAGGACTACCGTGGAAGGTAATGACCTGGCGAAAGTCCGAGCGGAGGAGCTACTATGTCAGGAACGACGATTCCATGGTGAGAGCACAATCACCTATTTGAGACCGGGCTATCTCTTTGATCTTGAGGATCACTACCGTGACAGTATTAATCAACAATATCTTACCATAGAAATTGAGCATGAGGGAAGCCAGGCGGCGTATCTTTTAGCAGGCATTCAGAAGGGGTTCACCGAAGTGGAAAAACAAGCCTACTATCGGAACAGCTTTTTGGCAATTCCTGCCGACGTTCAGTTTCGCCCCGAACGGAAGACCGAAAAACCCCGCTTCTATGGGACAATGAATGCCAGGATTGATGCTGCGGGGAGCGGTAAGTATGCGGAACTGGATGAACACGGTCGCTATAAGGTTGTTCTTCCCCTGGATGTAAGCGGAAGGAAAGACGGCAAGGCCTCCGCTTACTTTCGTATGGCCCAGCCCTATGCGGGATCCGACCATGGTATGCATTTCCCGTTGCATAAGGGTACAGAGGTGCTCCTTACATTTGTTGATGGTGATCCTGATCGTCCGATCATTGCTGCCGCGGTGCCCAATCCTGAAATGCCGAGCATAGTCAATACGGGGAATCCCACCGGGGCCGGCTTTAAATCGGCAAGCGGCAACCAGATATCAATGCAGGATAATGAAGGGCATGAAAGGATTTTAATCGGTTCCGGCGATGGCAAAACCCGCATCATATGCGGGGCAGGGAGTAGTTCGAAACTGCTGACACAGAGTGATTATCAAGCGAGTTGCGCCGATTATTATATGACAATGGCGAGCTACGGCACCACAATTGCGAACTCTTTCAGCTGGAGTGCCATGTCCGGCTCACTGATACCCCAGGTCGGGATCAACCTCCTCAAGCGGTGGAGCCAGGAAGTGGCTGAATGCGATGAACTGGGACACCGGGTGGGTGCCATTGATAAAGGTACTCATTTTAAAAATTGGACAAAGACCCAGGAAACACTTCTCGCGGTGACACCCTCGATCCTGGGGGTCATGTTTGACAGCTGGGTCATGTCTTCATTAGCAAAGCACTTAAAGAAGAAAGGACTCGTGAGAGATGACAGCGAATATGGGCAGATTGCGCAGGAATTTACCGCAAAGTTTAAAGACAAAGGATTGATGAACAAGTGGAAATGGATTACGGAGCACACCCGCTATCTGCAGTTAGTTGCCAGGGCCTACGGATTTGGCACAGCCGGTTCGTATGGGGTTGCACTTGTTTCTCATATCCCTAAAAAGATAGGAAAGTGGGAATCGTATGATTTCGTAAAAGGTCTTATAGATCCGCGATGTGCTTCGTTAATAAAGTTAAACAAGGCGTCGCCCGATGTGCTCATTGCTTCAACAGCGGGGCATGTCGATATTGCCGGCGATAAGGGCATCCACCTGTATTCCGGTGAGGAGCTTCATATCGAAGCGCTTGAAGAAGCAACGATACAAAGCAAGAATCTTGTATTGACCGGGGAAGTTGGAGGACTGAAGGGAGTGATTGCCATAAACAGAGAAGACAGGGAACCCAAGATCGAGGTTGAAATGGGTGAATCCAAAATCACTCTGGATGATGTCATGGGTATTCAAGCGATCAGCGGGGCATCGCTGATCAAGCTCAATGTTCATCCGCCTGAAAAACCGGACGACATGATCGGCATGATACAGATCGAGAACCCCAATGCCGGTGATTCTGCAAAGACACAGGGGACGGAAATCACACTGGAGAATGAAAAATGCATCGTAAAACTGGACGGCGTAAAAGATCAGATGGAAATCAGTATACGACAAAATAAGGATGCTGCTCCTATTGCCAAGATCGAAATGGATCTTTCGGCAAAAAGAATCAGAGTGACAGCAGAGACAGCCGTCGAGATTGATACTGCCGGAGTAAAGATAGGGCAGGGTGAGAAAACGTGTAAATCGGTTGATGTGGGCTCTGATAGTACACGCATTAATTTCAGAGGAAGCGAATTCAATTTTAACGGTAAAAAGGTCAAACTCGGTTGAATGGGTACGGTATGAACGTTCATAAACAGGATGTACACTCAGCCTTTTCAAAGGTATTTCAAGCAAGAGGGGAAAATTACCTGGCCCTCACGGTCATGAGCGCCTTTTCGTTTGATGATCCCGGGAAACTGCTGGATGAAACAGAATTGTGGAGTGTCGCCGGTTCCGCCCTGTCGAACCATGATGTTCTCGATATGTTTATGCCCAAGCAGAAGGGAGAGAGCCTGGCAGCAGGGAAGTTTTTCAGTCCCGGCAGGAGGCCCGTTCCGGCAGGCAGTGTTCGAATTTCAGTTGGGTCTGTTAATAAAACACTACATGTTTTCGGTGATCGTTACTGGATAAAAAAGGCCGGTATGGTGAGCGGCATTTCGGATCCGCAGCCGATGGCCGAAATGGAAATTACTTATGAAAATGCTTTCGGGGGTCCCGGTTTCAAGCGGAATCCACTGGGAAAAGGAATGGAAGAAAAGGATGCTGAGGGCGCGATACCCCTGTCAAACATAGAATATCCGGATCAGTTAATCGGCTCTCCCTCCGACCGCCCCGAACCGGCCGGTTTCGGTCCATTAGGACTTGACTGGCAGCAGCGGGCCGGCAAGCTTGGTACCTACGACCGAAAATGGCTGGAGACCCGGTGGCCCTGGTTTCCTGAGGATATGGACTGGACGTATTTCAATGCTGCTCCGGAAGATCAAATAATTGGCAGGTATTTTCGGGGTGATGAAAAAGTCGTTATCGAAAACATGCACCCCGAGCGTGTTAAGATTGAGACAACTCTTCCCGGACTTCGAATGAGGTGTTTTATCGAGAAACATGCGGAAGGGAAAGAGATTTTCAAAGAGGTGAAAACCCGCCTGGATACCATATGGTTGTTCCCCGAACAAGAGATGGGTGCTCTCATCTGGAGAGCGACAACAGAGGTAAAAGATGAAGATGCCACGGATATCTCCGCGGTTGTTATCGATCACGAATTGTTTGCCGACGAGGAAAGGCCTCTCGAATACTATAGAGATCTGCTTTATATGGAAGCCAGAGAAGAACCTGAGATTCCTGAACCTCCGGAAGAGGTAGAGCCCGAAATAATAAAACGACCGGAACAACCAAAGGTGAAGGAACCGGAGATCGATCCTGAAACGCAGGCGATGATCAAGGAACTGGAAAATGAGATTGCCGCCTCAGAAAAAGCTATGATGAATGATCTTAAAGAAAGAGGCATCGATATAGAACAACTCATGAAAGAACTGCCTGTTGCCGCCAGTTTGACTATCCCTGCAGTCACTGAAGCACCGGGGGAATTATCGCTTCAGGATCTTGAAAAAGAACTTGCCCGGGGAGAAACCGAGATCAATGAGATGGTCAAAAAACTTGGCTTTGACCCGGATAAGCTCATGGAAGTATCGAAAGAAGTTGATCAAACGAAACCTCCGTCGGCGAAAGAGCTTATTAAAAAAATGCAGGAATCGGGAATCAGTGATCCCGAGACAGAAAAATACCTCCTGGAGATGGAAAGGGAACAGGAGGAAGCCGAAAAAGAACTTGCCGCACTGCTTGAAGAGGAAGAAAAGCGGGACGCCGAACTGAGAAAAGAAGAGCTACCCGAGAAGGAAGAGGCAAAAGAAGGGCTCGAACCGGAAATAGAAGAAACATTAACCCGGGAAACAGTTGTCGAAGATTACGGTGAGGCTAAAAGTTTTGCCGGGAAGGATCTTTCGGGACTTGATTTATCCGATCTTGATCTCAGCCGCATAGACCTCAGGGGGGCAATCCTGGAAAACATTGATTTCGCCGGTACAAATTTAACGGGAGCGATTTTGTCCGGGGCTGTCCTGGCAGGGGCATCCCTGCTTAGAGCAACACTTACATCTGCAAAAATGGATGGATGCAACCTCAGCAGAGTACAGGGGCATCAGGCGGATATGTCTCATTCGGATCTTCGTGGTGCCGATATGACTGAAAGTGATTTTTCACAGGGCAATTTTGAGAAGGCACGCATGGATAATGTAATACTGGAAAACTCGAAACTTGAGGGTGCCCGTTTTGAAGGAGCCTCGGCTCAATGGACCGTCTTTACCGCCGCCAATTTAAAGAAAACCGACTTTCGAGGAGCCGATGTCACCAGGGCGGATTTCACAGATGCCGACATTCAGGATGCAAACTTTGCAGAAACAGAGGCCCACTCGGCCACATTCGAAGGCGCAACGGGGAAGTTTGTCAATTTCGAAAAGGCGGATTTACGGAAAAGCCGGGCCGATGGAAGCACCTTTCTTGAAAGAGCTAATTTCCATAAGGCGGATCTGTCCGAGGCTAACTGGGAGGGTGCAAACCTGGCTTCGTCAATTCTCCGTTTCGCAACGCTCAATATGACTGATCTATCGAGTTGCAACTTACCGGGTTCTGATTTTTATCGGGCTGTGGCAAAAAAAGCAAAGTTCAGCAGGGCTGATCTGACCGATGCCAACATGACGTCTATCAATCTGTTCCGGGGAGATCTGACCAAAGCGAAACTCGTACGTACCGATCTGAAGGGATCAAATCTTTTCGAAGTTGAGTTTTTAAAAGCAAAAGTGAGCAAAACCAATTTTCAGGATGCAAACCTCAAAAGAACCAAATTGGCCGGATGGGCGCCGAAATGACGAGAAAAGAATTGCTGACACGGATTCGAAGAGGAGAGGTAATTCAATCGGAAGATCTGTCCGGTATCGACCTGTCCGGTGAAGATCTTTCCGGTGCGGTGTTCGATGGGGTTGTATTTAAAGACGCACGGTTCATCGAAGCCAGGCTCTCTGGCAGTACGTTCACAAATTGTGATCTGACAAAGGCCGATTTGTCCTGGGCTGATCTTACCTCTGCCACGCTTTTGATATCGAATTTTTCAGGTGCCAATTTAACCCGGTTGGAACTCGGCGAAGCGAGTATAATGAACTGCAATTTCACGGGGGCCGATTTTACCGAGGCCGATTGTGCCGGTGTGGATTTTACCAATAGCCGGATTGACGGAGCCACGTTCGTCAAAACAGATCTTTCCGGCGCCAACGTGAGCAAGCAGAATCTGTCAGGGTGTATTATGACGAACGCGTATTTAAAAGGTTGCAATTGTATGCAAACGAATTTTTCACAGGCAGATCTGACTCAGGCCAATCTTACGGAAGCCGTACTGACAAATGCAGAACTCGATAACATACAAGCCCACGCTGCAGACTTTACCCGTGCTCAAATGAACAATGCATCATGTCGAAATGCATTTGTGCGGGAGTCTTTTTTTGAAGAGAGTGACATGACACTATCCGATTTTTCTCACAGTGATCTCACAGCCTGTATCCTGTCGTATGCTGTGTGCCGGAGTACACAATTTGTCGGGGTCAACCTGACATTTGCCGATCTATCTCATGCCGATCTTGAATTCGCTGATTTTACTAAGTCTGATCTGGCGGGGGCGAAACTGCATCGCATCAGAGAAAAAGATACCATCTGGAGAGGCTCCAACAAAGATCAGGCCCGCGGGACGGATCCGGATCTGGCCGAAGCGGAGGAATGGCAGCCGGTTTATTGACGGATTATTTGAAAAATAGAAGTGAGGTGTAAATATGTTTGCATCAACGAAAGAGGCGGGGCAACTGATGGGAGTGCCCGATGTATGTAACGTCCCGAGTCCCGTCGGCCCCATTCCCACACCGTTTCCAAACATGGGCATGTGTAATCAGGCCAGGGGCGACACGGTTTCGATGGTTGTTAAGATCTGTATGAAGGAAGCATTGACCAAGAAAACTGAAATTCCCCAGAGCTCGGGAGATGAAGCCGGATCGGCCGGAGGGATTATATCGGGCATGATCAAGGGTCCCGTTAAGTTTACATCATTTAGTACGAAGGTTAAATTCGAGGGTCAGTACGCCGTCTATCTGGGCTGTCAGTCCGCCCACAACGGAAACAGTGCCAACTGCCCGGTAGGCAGTCAAATGGTCCCCAGTCAGACAAAAGTCATGATTGGCGGATAGCAGAGATTTTTTGAGGTGAGAACGATGGAAAGATTAGCCCGCAATATGGAAAGTGAAAATCTTGACCTGAGCGATGGTCGAGTAAAAATGAAGGATGACAATTTTTTCTGGGTGGAAACATCCAGAGGGCTTCACAAGGCCAAAAAATCCGTGAGCTGTCTTATTGAGCCTCTTATAAGCGATGAAGTCCTGCTTTTGTCTAACCGGAATGGAAAATCATATATATTGTCTGTATTAGAAAGGGAGCGGGGGGTAAA
>Ga0268279_1001480_pt1 | contig 12837 bp, 9 predicted proteins | sample saktaG_6_FD_190142 | JGI IMG/M metagenome (GOLD analysis project Ga0268279, IMG submission 190142) | Saline water microbial communities from Sakinaw Lake, British Columbia, Canada - sak_2010_1_5_80m | ecosystem: Environmental > Aquatic > Non-marine Saline and Alkaline > Saline ...
CCATTACCAAGCATAACTATCTTGTGAAAGATGTTAAGGAACTGGCCAAAGTTGTTAAAGAGGCTTTTCATATTGCCGGAACCGGGCGGCCCGGTCCGGTTCTTATAGATTTGCCGGTTGATGTCCAACAGCAGGTCACAGAGTTCAAATATCCCAAAACTGTTACGCTTAGGGGATACAATCCCACTTATACAGGGCATATAGGCCAAATGAAAAAGATTGTTAAGGCAATTGAAAAATCTAAAAAACCGGTAATTTATGCCGGAGGAGGAGTTATCCTTTCCGAAGCGAGCGGCGAGCTTACCGCTTTCGCGAGAAAAACAAATATTCCCGTAACGACAACTTTAATGGGATTGGGAGCTTTTCCGGAAGATGATTCTTTGAGTCTTGGTATGCTCGGGATGCATGGTACCGCGTACGCGAATCATGCCGTACAGGAAGCGGATCTGATCATTGCTATCGGCGCCCGGTTTGACGACAGGGTTACCGGGAGGGTGGATACTTTCGCGCCTTACGCGACAATCGCGCATATTGATATAGATCCGGCCAGCGTCAGTAAAAACGTTCAGGTGGATATTCCGGTTATTGGCGACGCGAAACAAGTTCTCAAAGAACTGTGGAAGCTGGTAACGGAAAGTGATCATGCTTCATGGCATAAAAAAATCGCCGTTTGGCGTGAAAAAACACCGCTTACATATATGAAGGACGATAAACTGAGACCCCAGTATATTATCGAAGAAATTTACGCGTTAACCAAAGGGGAAGATGTTATTATTTCTACCGAAGTCGGACAGAACCAGATGTGGGCCGCGCAGTATTATACATACACAAAGCCAAGAACATGGATTTCAAGCGGCGGACTGGGAACTATGGGATATGGGTTTCCCGCCGCTCTCGGCGCGAAAGTCGGACGGCCGGAGGCAATAGTTTTTGATATTGCCGGGGATGGGAGTATTCAAATGAATATTCAGGAATTGGCAATGTCAATGATAGAAAAAATTCCGGTAAAAATAATCATTTTGAATAACGGGTATCTTGGTATGGTTCGTCAGTGGCAGGAACTTTTTTATGATAAGCGGTATGCTTTTACGGGACTGGCCAAAAAAAATTGTACTACATGTCCTGATTTTGTAAAACTGGCGGAAAGCTACGGCGCGAAAGGTATAAGAATAACTCAAAAAGCCGATGTCAAAAAGGCTCTTAAGGCGGCGATCAAATTCGAGGGTACGGTTCTTCTTGATTTTGTCATTGAAAGAGAAGAAAACGTGTTCCCCATGGTGCCGGCAGGGGAATCTATCAGCAAAATGCTTCACGGGTTGGCGTAAACTAGTTACTTCGTATATCGTATGTAGTATGTCGTATATCGCAGAAAATTTCACCGGAGGCGGCTCGTCTTCGGCGGGAATATCTCACGACATACCATATACGATATACGACATACGATTATACGAAGTACGAAAGGAGACGGGGATATGTCAAAATTCATAATAACGGTTTTAGTGGAAAATAAGTTTGGCGTTTTAGCCAGGGTCGCGGGACTTTTCAGCGCGCGCGGATTTAATATTGATTCTTTAGCCGTGGGAGAAACCGAAGACGCTGACGTTTCACGTATGACAATAGTGGTGGAAGCGGACGAGAAAATATTGGAACAGGTAAAAAAACAGCTGAATAAACTGATAGACGTGATCAAGGTGCATGACCTTACCGGCGGAGAATATCTCGACAGGGAATTACTGCTTATTAAGGTTAAAGCGGAGAGTACTGAAAAGCGTGAGAAAATCGTCCAGATCGTTGATTCTACGGGCGCGGAGATAATAGATATGGGCAAAAATCACCTTACGATCGAAGAAACCGGTAATGAGCATAAGATCAAAACGCTGATCGAACTTTTGCGGCCTTACGGTATTATAGAGATTGTAAGGGGCGGCAAGATCGCGTTACGAGCGGATAAGTGAAAATTCGAGGAAATAAAAAAGATAATTGTACTAAACTTAAAAAAGAAGGAGAGACAAGATGGCTAAGATGTATTATGACAATGATGCTGATATGAATGTTATCAGTGGTATGAAAGTCGCGATAATCGGGTATGGGATACAGGGTCGGGGACAGGCTTTGAATTTGAGAGATAGCGGGATTGACGTTTTGGTCAGCGAGCTTGAGGGAACAGTGAATTATGACCAGGCGAAAAAAGACGGATTTAATGTTCTATCCGCAGAAGACGCGGCAAAAACAGCCGATATTATTCAGATCTTAACGCAGGATCATGTGCAGGGCATGGTTTATAAAAACGCTATTGAAAAAAATCTAAAAGAAGGAAATTCTCTTGTTTTTTCTCACGGATTTAACATACATTTTAAGCAGATAGTTCCTCCCGCTAATGTGGATGTTTTTATGGTAGCGCCGAAAGGTCCCGGAGCTTTGGTGCGTGAGATGTATGAACAGGGCAAGGGCGTGCCGTGTCTTATCGCGGTGTTCCAAGATTCCACAGGCAAAGCGCGGGCTAAAGCGCTTGCTTACGCGAAAGCTTTAGGCGGTACGAGAGCCGGTGTTATTGAAACTACGTTCAAAGAAGAAACCGAGACAGATCTTTTCGGCGAACAGGTCGTTCTTTGCGGAGGTGCGTCGGAACTGATCAAAGCCGGATTTGACACTCTTGTCTCTGCCGGATATCAGCCTGAAATAGCGTATTTTGAATGTCTGCATGAACTGAAACTTATTACGGATCTTATTTACAAATATGGTATTTCCGGTATGCGGGCAAGGGTTTCCGATACTGCGGAATATGGGGACATAACGAGAGGAAAAAGGGTTATCGGGCCTGAAGTACGATGTGAAATGAAAAAAATTCTCAGTGAAATTCAATCCGGCAGTTTTGCTGATGAATGGATCAAAGAAAATAAAGAGGGCCGTCCGAATTATAACAAGATCACCGAAGAAGAAAAAAAACATAAAATTGAAAAAGTCGGGAAAGAACTCCGCGGAATGATGCCGTGGATGGAATAGGGTCCGCAGAACAGTATATCGTATATAGCATGTCGTATATCGTTCAAAATTCCGCCGGAGGCGGGTCCGCCTTCGGCGGGTAGTTCTTACGATATACGATATACGACATACGATATACGATTTATGGTTGGTTTGAAAGCGGGGGTTTTATGAAAAACGATAGGGTGATTATTTTTGACACGACTTTAAGGGATGGAGAACAGACTCCGGGGGCGAGTCTTCCCGCGAACGAAAAACTCAAAATAGCATTTCAGCTGGAAAAGCTGGGGGTTGATGTTATTGAAGCGGGGTTTCCGCGGACAAGTCCGGGAGACCTTGAAGCCGTGAGAATGGTTGCCGAACACATTAAACTTCCCATAATATGCGGTTTGGCCAGAGCCACCAAAAATGATATTGACGACGCTTGGGACGCTCTAAAAAAAGCGCGCCGCGCGCGAATTCACGTTTTTCTCGCGACTTCCGCCATACACCGAAAATATAAACTGCGTAAAGCGAAAGACGAGATCTTGTCCGCGTCCGTGGACGCGGTAAAATACGCGCGGGGAAAATTTTCCGATATTGAGTTTTCTCCGGAAGACGCGTCTCGGACGGAACTTGATTTTCTCGCGCGGGTTGTGGAAGCGGTTATTAAGGCGGGAGCGAAAACGGTGAATATTCCCGATACGGTCGGTTATTCCGAACCTGAAGAATTCGGGAAGATTATCAAGTATCTTAAAGAAAATGTGCCGAATATCGGGAAAGCCGTCATAAGCGTCCATTGTCATAATGATCTCGGGCTCGGAGTGAGTAACTCTCTGGCGGCCGTAAAAAACGGAGCCAGACAAGTGGAATGCACGATCAACGGGCTTGGGGAAAGAGCGGGAAACGCTTCTTTGGAAGAAGTTGTTATGGCGCTTAGAACGCGTAAAGATATTTTCGGCAATTTGAAAACGAACATAAAAACTAAACAGCTTTATAAAACCAGTCGTCTGGTATCGAGACTTTCGGGTGTTTTTGTTCAGCCGAATAAAGCGATTATAGGCGAAAACGCGTTTAGCCATGAAGCCGGTATACATCAGGACGGGATCTTAAAAAGAAGAGAAACTTATGAGATCATCCGGCCGGAAGACGTCGGATTTGAAGGAAGCCGGCTTGTTCTCGGCAAACTTTCGGGACGTCACGCGTTTTCGGAACGGCTGAAAAAATTAGGGTATTTCCTCAAAGAAGACGAACTTAATCAGGCGTTCGTACGTTTTAAAGCTTTGGCGGACAAAAAGAGCAAAATTTTTGATGAGGATCTCGCGGTAATTGTCGAAGACGAAATTGCTATGGTGCCGGCGGAATATAAGCTTATTGATTTTCAGGTAACAAGCGGAAACAATATCAGTCCCATGGCAAGCGTGAAGCTTGAAAAGGAAAAGAAGAATATTTCCGCTTCCGCCTCCGGTGACGGACCGATAGACGCGTGTTTTAAAACTATCGATAAAGCGATCGGGCTTAAAGGAAAACTGGTTGATTATAAAGTAAGCGCGGTTACCAGCGGTAAGGACGCGCTTGGCGAGGCGAGCGTGAAAGTCGCCTTCGGAAAACGCGTCGCGATCGGAAGGGCATCAAGCACGGACGTGATCGAGGCAAGCGTGCTCGCCTACGTGAACGCTGTTAATAGGTTTGTTTTGAGGAAGAAGAAAAAATAAGGTACAAGTTACAAGTTACAAGTTTCAGGTTACAGGTTTCAGGGTTCCCGCCGGAGGCGGGTCCGCCTTCGGCGGAATACTTGTATCTTGTAACCTGAAACTTGAAACTTGATCAGCATTTTTATTATGACAGAACAAAATTCAAAAAAAATATACGGGCTTTTGGGAAGAAACATTAGCTATTCTCTTTCGCCCGCCATGCATAATGCCGCGTTTGAAAAATTCGACCCTTCTTCCAAATACAAAATTTTTGATAAAAAACCCGAAGAGTTAAAAAGCTTTTTTGAAAATGAAGTTTTAACCGGGAAGATCAGCGGGTTGAACGTTACGGTGCCGTATAAGATAAAGGTCAAGGAGATGTTGGAAGAAAATGCGGAAAAATGGTCGGTATTTATTGATGAATATGTTAAATTTGCGCAGGCAGTAAATACAATAAAAGTTGAAAAAGATAGAATAATTGCGTCTAACACAGATATGGAGGGATTTAAAGACTCTCTTAATGAAGATGCGCACGTCAGTTGGGGTGATAAAAAAGTTTTTATTGTAGGAGCTGGTGGTGCGGGACGCGCGATAAGCCTTTTTATATCAACTTCGGGAGATAAAAAAGAAGATGGCACGTGGCCTAAACTGACAAAAGTTACGGATGTAGATCTTGATAAGCTAATGGATTTAGAAGTTTTATTTAGCCGGTTTTGGCACGATGAAAAGATGTTTGTTCCGGTTAAAACGGAGGATATCTCAAAAGAAATACAAGATTGTGATTTAGTCATAAACGCTACTCCGCTCGGCTCAAAAGAAGGAGATCCAATGCCGATTTCTCCTGATTGTTTAAAGAAAGGAATGACGGTATACGATCTGGTTTACGCGCGAGAAACAGAACTTGTAAAAGCGGCAAAAGAAAAAGGGCTCACAGCTGTAGGTGGATTGGGGATGTTGGTATCCCAGGGGGCAAGATCTTTTTGTAGTTGGACAAAGCCTAACGACAACGAATGGTATCCTGTTTCTGATTATTTTAACGAAGTAAAAAATATCATGAGAAAAAAAGCGCTCGAAGAACTTCGAAAACGAAAGGCATAAATGGAAAAATTTGTTATATTTATTTTTGGGGCTATAATCGGCAGTTTCTTAAATGTTTGTATTTACAGAATTCCTTTAGGTAAATCCATTGTCCGGCCGAGGTCTTTCTGTCCTTTTTGCGAAAAAACCATTTCGTGGTTTGATAACGTGCCTTTGATAAGTTTTATAATTCTTTTGGGAAAGTGCCGCGAGTGCGGGCGTCCCATATCTCTCAGATATTTTTTTGTGGAACTGATCACGGCGTTAAGCGGCGCGGCGCTGTTGTTCTATTTTCCGATAGGGATAAATTTTTTCATATATTGGATATTTATTTGGGCTTTGATCGTGATCACTTTTGTTGACATTGAGCATCAGGAAATTCCGGATGTGATAAGTCTTCCCGGAATAGTTGTCGGGCTTATTCTTATGACCTTTTTTAGAATGGACGGTTCAGTCTCAGGCGCGAGCGCGTTTTTAAATTCCGGATTAGGCATTTTAGCCGGCGGCGGAATGATGTTTCTTTTAGGGGTGATCGGTGAATTTATTTTCAAAAAAGAAGCGCTTGGCGGAGGGGACGTTAAGCTGATGGCGATGATCGGCGCGTTTCTCGGATGGAAACTTGTCATTTTAACATTTTTTTTAGCTCCCGTAATGGGAGCCGGAGTCGGTATCTTTATGAAGATCCGGTTTAAAAAAGAGGTTATTCCGTACGGCCCGTATCTTTCAGCCGGCGCCATCATAAGTTTATTATACGGACATGAGATCTTGCGGTATTTGTTTTGTTCGTAGGCCCGTCCGCCAACAACCTCGTAGGATGGTAGCAAAGAGCGCTACCAACCTACGAGGATATTGGCGGAGCTTGTTGGTTGTTCGTAGGGGCGGACCGATGTGTCCGCCCGTATGATAGAGCCACCACCAACCTACGAGGTTGGTAGTCGGCCGGAAGAAACCGGCTAACTGACCAACCAGCTATCGGACCAACTGACTAACCGGCCAACGATAAAGGAGTAGATATGCTCAGATACATGACCGCGGGAGAGTCTCACGGGAGGAGTTTGATCGCGATTCTTGACGGTGTGCCGGTGGGGCTTAAGCTGGATGATGAGGCAAGAAAAGTTATTACGCGTGAACTTGCCAAGAGAATGCATGGATACGGCAGAGGCGGGCGGATGTCGATAGAATCCGCCGATAATTTTAATATTCTTTCCGGAATAAGAAAAGGCGTGACTATCGGAAGTCCCATCTGTATAGAAATTCCGAATAAAGATTTTAAGATTGATTCACTGCCTGAAATTAAAGCCCCTCGTCCCGGACACGCTGATCTGGCGGGTATGCAGAAATATGGTCTAAAAGAAGCCAGAAGTGTTTTGGAAAGGGCAAGCGCGCGGGAAACTGCCGCGCGTACCGCTCTCGGGGCGGTTGCCAGACTCTTGCTTCGAGAGTTTGAAATAGAGATTCTCAGCCATGTGACTATGATAGGTTCTTCTCGGGCAAATACGAAACATCTTTCGTTTGATGAAATCCTGGAATTGAGCGGAATTGAAAGATCTCCGGTGCGATGCGCGGATAAAAAAGCCGAACGAAAGATGATGCAGGAGATAGATAAGGCAAAAAAACAGGGGGATACGCTTGGGGGAACTTTTGAAGTTATTGCCCGCAAAGTGCCGCCCGGGCTTGGAAGCTATACCCAGTGGGACAGGCGTTTAGACGGAGAACTCGCGCGTCAGATCATGTCTATTCCCGCGGTGAAAGCGGTATCTATCGGCGGCGGAATTGAATGTGCCGCGCTTAAGGGGTCTCAAACACATGACGAGATCGTTTATCTCGAAGCGGAAAAAAAGTTTAAAAGGACATCGAATAATGCCGGAGGTATTGAAGGCGGTATGTCTAACGGTGAAGACATTGTGATAACCGCTTTTATGAAACCTATCGCGACTCTCGCCAGGGCTTTGGCGTCGGTAAATGTTTATGATAAAAGTGTTAGCGCGGCGGAAGTGGAAAGAGCGGATGTTTCGGCTGTTGCCGCCGGCGGAGTTGTCGCGGAAGCGGCGGTATGTTTAGCTCTGGCCGGGGCGTTTATGGATAAGTTTGGCTCGGATTCTATTGATGAGACGCGGCGGAATTATAACGGATATATGGAACAAATTAAAAGTATGTGAATTTAGAGCGGCAAAAAAAACGGCCATTACCGATTATGCGGAATATTATTATCGTGGGATTTATGGGCACAGGAAAGACGACTCTCGCGAAAGCGCTCGCGAAGAAGCTCGGAAGAACATATGTAAGCATCGATGATGAGATCGAAAAACGCTCCGGCGTTGTGATCTCTGACATTTTTAAAAATAAGGGTGAAGCGTACTTTAGAAAGCTTGAAAGGGAGATCATAGAAATCGTTTCAGAAAAAAACGATCAAGTGATCGATACCGGCGGCGGAGCTGTTTTGGATAAAGAAAATATGGTCAATTTTAAAAAAAACGGTGTTGTTATTTGTCTTTGGTCTCCTCCCGGCGTTATTTTTGAAAGAACAAAAAAAAGTATTCATAGGCCTCTTTTAAATGTTGAAGACCCTGAGAACGAGATCAAAAAACTTTCCCAGGCGCGCCGTCCGTTTTATGAAAAAGCGGATTTTCATATAGATACCGCGGATTTTGATATAAACGCTATTATCAAAAAAATAAGCAAGATAATAAAATAATGTAAGAGGACATTCCAAAACAAGGAAGAGAGGGTCAGATGCCGCGGAGAGAGAAAGATTCGGGAAAGATAAAGATTGATGGAAAACATACCGTATTATGGGTTCTTTTTTTTGAGAAGCTTCTCCGAAATGTTACCGCTTCTGTTATGGTTTCCGACCCCTCGGGTAAAGTTATATTCGCGAATGAAAGGTATCTTGATTTTTTCAGTTTTAAAGAGAAAGATATCATAGGCAAAAATTGGATCGAGATTATAATTCCGCCGCTTCAGCGTCCGGCGATCAAAAAAATATTTAACGATATAAAGAAAAAGAAAATGCTCGGCAAGTTTGATACTCCGGTGGCCGGAACAAAAGAAATAGAGGATTATTTATGCTGGGTCGCCATACCTTTGGAAAAACAGAGGACAATGCTTTATACGTTTATCGGAAAAAAAGACAAGGAAATATCCGAGCGGAGAGTAAAGGTTTATGAAAACACCGAAATAATGCTGAATACGTCATACGCGGAAATTGTTGAAACGATTTTTGCCGCCGCGGAAGTAAGTGAACCGGGAACCGCGAAACACGCTGTTCGCGTGATGTTTTTTGCCGTTTCGCTCGCCGAAAAACTGAACATAAAAAAGAAGGGGATAGAACGCCTCAAAGTGGCTTCGCTTCTTCATGATCTCGGAAAATTGGCGATAGATGACAAGATTTTATTAAAAAACGGGAAACTGGATAAAGCGGAGTTTGAGGAGATCAAAAAGCATCCGATCTGGGGCTCGGAAATGGTGCATCTTGTTTATTTTCTAAGGGATATTATCCCGATAATGGCTAATCATCATGAAAATTATGACGGTTCCGGTTATCCCGAAGGCTTAAAAGGTGAGGACATTCCTCTTGAAGCCAGAGTGCTCGGTATCGCGGATATATATGAAGCTTTAACCGCGGATCGTCCTTACCGCAGGGGATTTTCCAGAGAAGAGGCTATTTTGATAATGCGCGATGAAATGGGAAAAAAACTGGATCCGGCAATTACCGATATTTTTCTGAATATGATACAAGCGGGCGAAATTAAGGAGACTGTGTGAGCGTTTCTTCCCATGACATTATGGCGCTTAGTCTTATTCCCGGTGTTTCTCCGCGCGTGATCAAAGCGCTTATTGAAAATGTTTCTGAAACGGATGAAATTTTTCGTCTGGCGGAGAGTGTTATAAAAAATATTGTGCCGAAATCGGATCTGGTAAAAAAAATAAGATCCGCGCGTTTGACCGATGAATATAAAAAAGAACTCGTGTATATGCGGGAGAACGGAATTGAGGCGATTTGCGTTAAAGACGGGGATTATCCTGAAAATTTGAAAAATATATATGATCCCCCGGCGGTTCTTTACTCTAAGGGGGTTTTAACCGGAGCTCGGACAAATGCTGTGGCGATAGTGGGCGCGAGAAGATGTTCGGCTTATGGGCTTCAGATGGCGGAGAGGCTCGCGTTTGATCTGGCGACTGAAGGGATAATAATTGTGAGCGGTATGGCAAGAGGGATAGATACCGCCTCTCACAAAGGCGCGATCAAAGCCGGCGGCAAAACTGTCGCGGTTATGGGAAGCGGTTTTGGTCATATATATCCTCCGGAAGCAAGATCGATAATTCCCGGTATAACGGAAAAGGGAGCCGTTGTCACGGAATATCCATCAACTACGATTCCTTTTAGAGGAAATTTCCCCAGGCGCAACAGGATTATAAGCGGAATGGTGAAGGCGGTTATAGTGGTCGAAGCGGCAATAAAGAGTGGCGCGATGATAACGGCGAATCTCGCGCTTGGCGAGGGAAGAGACGTGTTTGCCGTACCCGGGCGGGCGGATTTTTATTCGTCTCGCGGGTCCAATATGCTGATACAAAAAGGCGCGGCTTTGGTGATGACGGCCGATGATGTGCTTAAAGAACTTAATATGGACAGTTCTAAGTCGAGAAATAACACCGCGCCGGAACTCGAGCCTGAGATGTTGAAAAGAAAAGATACAGAGGAAGATGAAGAAAAAGAGGAATACAGCCCGATCGTAAAACTTTTGAGATCTGAGCCCTCGGCGCATATTGACCGCATTTCGGAACACTCGGGAATAAAACTTGAAAACTTATCGGCAGTTTTACTTTCTTTACAGCTTAGAGGTAAAATAAAAGAACTGCCGGGGAAAAATTATATATTGGCAAAGAAGTAGGGGGTGGACCCAAGTGTCCGCCCGTGAATAGGTACGTTCCAAGCTGCAAGTTCCAAGCAGCAAGCTACAAGTTTCCCGCCGAAGGCGGGTCCGCCTTCGGCGGAAAACCTGCAACCTGTAACTTGTACCTTGTAATTAAAAACAGGAGTGAAACCATATGGCGAAAAAAAAGAAATCCGTAAAAACAAAATCTGTAAAAACTAAAGGTTCGCCGGCAAAATTTTTAGTGATCGTCGAGTCTCCCGCGAAATCAAAAACCATAAATAAAATACTGGGCAAAGAGTATAAGGTGCTCGCGAGTATGGGACATATTATTGATTTGCCGGCGGATAAGATGGGGATAGATTTCGACAATGATTTTAAACCGGAATATACAGTAGTGAAGGGGCGGAAAAAATATTTGACAAGTCTCAAGAAAGAAACTAAAACTTCCACCGCCATATATCTCGCGGCGGACCCTGACAGAGAAGGTGAAGCGATCTGCTGGCATCTTAAGAATCAGCTCGCGAACAAAAAGCTGGAAGTGTACAGGGTAAGCTTCGATGAGATAACCGCCAAAGCTGTTAAAGCGGCTTTTTCGCATCCCGGTGAACTTAATATGAATAAGATAAACGCTCAGCAGGCGCGGCGGGTATTGGATAGGCTCGTTGGATATTCTTTGAGTCCGCTTTTATGGAAAAAAATTACGCGGGGACTTAGTGCCGGGAGGGTACAGTCGGTAGCGGTTATGATCATAGTCAAAAGAGAAGAGGAAATACGGAATTTTAAAAGCTTGGAATATTGGAGTCTTGACGCTCTTTTGGCTAAACAGAAAGTTTTGCCGCCGGAAGAGGGCGTCCCGAGCGAATTTAAAGCGCGTCTTGTAAAACATAAAGGCGAAAAAGTGAATGTGACCAAAGAAGACCAAGCGAAAAAAATGATCGCCGAAATAGAACAAGAGAAATTTGTTGTCGCGTCCATTAGCCGCAAAGACAAAAAAAGTTATCCTCGTGCGCCGTATACAACATCATCCCTGCAGCAGGACGCGTTCAATAGACTGAATTTTTCAGTGAATAAAACCATGCGGATAGCTCAAAGTCTTTATGAAGGTATGGAGGTGGGCTCCGAAGGGAGCGTAGGGCTTATAACATATATGCGTACTGATTCGGTTCATATATCCCGCGACGCGATAGAGGCGGCGGGCAAATATATATTGGAGACTCACGGTGAGAAATATTGCCCTAAAACGCCGCCGGAGTATAAATCCAAAAAAAGGGCGCAAGAGGCGCATGAAGCGATCAGACCGACATTGCCATTGCGTTCTCCTGACGAGGTGAGCGCGTATCTTTCGAGTGATGAACTTAAATTATATACGCTTATATGGAAAAGATTTATTGCCAGCCGTATGGAAAACGCTCTTTTTTCAGTTTTAACGGTAATAATCAATGCCGGTGATTATCAGTTTCGCGCCGGAGGCAGTCTGCTTATCTTTGACGGGTATCTAAAGGTGTATAGAGACGAAAAAGGCGACGCGGACATTGATGTCGCCATTCCCCCGCTCGAGCCGGGTGAATTTCTTGACTTAAAAGAAATGCTGCCGGAACAGCATTTCACAAAACCGCCTCCGCGGTATTCGGACGCGTCTTTAGTGAAAGCTTTGGAAGAAAAAGGTATCGGCCGGCCTTCGACTTACGCTCCGACCATTAGAACCATCATCACCCGCAATTATATTAAACGTCTGGGCAAAACATTGAGACCTACGGAACTTGGGGAGTTGGTTAACGGGCTTTTGGTTGAGAATTTTCCCGATATCGTTGATGAAGAGTTTACCGCGAAGATGGAAGAAGAATTGGACAACATCGAGGACGGTAAAAAAGAATGGATTTCGGTTATCAGAAATTTCTATGAGCCTTTCCTAAAGAAACTTGAAGAAGCGAAACAGCGGATGAAGAGCGTTAAACGGCAAGCGGTTAAAACGGATGAAGTGTGTGAAGAGTGCGGAAAACCCATGGTTATAAAATGGGGCCGGCGCGGACGATTTTTAAGCTGTTCGGATTTTCCCGTTTGCAGAAACGCCAAATCAATAACAACGGGTGTTAAGTGTCCTGAAGAAAATTGTGACGGAGAACTTGTTGAACGCAAGTCTTCCAGAGGTATGTTTTACGGATGCACAAAATATCCGAAATGTACGTATACCTCAAGAAAGCTTCCCGCCGGAGAGATGCCTTCCGGGG
>Ga0268279_1001481_pt1 | contig 12837 bp, 15 predicted proteins | sample saktaG_6_FD_190142 | JGI IMG/M metagenome (GOLD analysis project Ga0268279, IMG submission 190142) | Saline water microbial communities from Sakinaw Lake, British Columbia, Canada - sak_2010_1_5_80m | ecosystem: Environmental > Aquatic > Non-marine Saline and Alkaline > Saline ...
TAAATTGGTTTGAGGAATATCCGAAGGATTAGTTCTGTTTATTAAAACCTCTTCTACTCCAGCATCAGCTGCATAAAAAGCAATGACAGAGTTGCCCAGCGCCTTGATCATTTTGCTTTGGCCAATAAAAATAGTACTCAGCCCCAAAGCAATAGATAATAAGATAGTCATAATCATCAAGCTGAGATAAAGAGAAGTACCTTGTTGTAATTTAATTTTGAACATAGTAAGAAGTCAATGTTCTTGAGCGAAGCGAAGGGTTTTTATTGTCTAACATCTAAGTTTCTTTGAGAAATAGTAGTTTGTATCTTAATGTTTGATTGCTCTCTACCTTCAATATCTAAAAAGATAGTTATTTTTGGCTGAAGAGTATCTGTTTGGTCTTGGCCGACCAGATTAACATTAAAGCTCTTTATATTTAAATTAGCAGAAGTTAAATAATTACCTTCTTCGTTCCTCAGCCTAGTGCCGACTAAACAGAAACGCTGGCATTCGTCTTTATAGTTTATAAACTTGATGCACTGGTTTTCAAATTGATAGTTCAATTTAGCTGTGCCAGTACAAGTACCTGTTATATCCTTTTTGGCCATTCTCAAGGCTCTAGACATATATTCCATAATATAGGAGGTTTGGTCTAAGACTTCCCGGGTGGCTAAGCTCTGTCGCTGTGCTCTTAAAGAAGAAACAAAAAGACCACTTGAGGCTCCAATAACCAAGCTAAAAACAGCTACGGCAACCACCATCTCGATTAAAGTAAAACCTTTATTGTTCATAACTTTATTTCCAATTATAAAGCTTGGTCTGAACAGTTACTTGATGAGTTCTCATTCTTTCCTGCCAGGAAATTTCAACTTGGACGTCTAAAACATCTACACCTGGTGTTATGGTAATTCTTCTTTGGAAGTTTGTCGCTTGACTATCCATCTCAACATCTTGCCAATCTCCAGAAGACAAGCCTTGGTCCCAAAGGTTGCCCGAAAGCCAATTAGTATCTCTAGTATTTCTGACAATCTCAATGCCTTCCTGAGCTAAATTAGCTGCTACCAGCCTAGAAGAAGAGATAACTGTAAAAGCAATGGTTCTTTGAATCAAAGAAAAAGCTCCTACCGTTCCCATAGTAACTATGAAAATAGCAACAACAATCTCAATTAAAGTAAAGGATTTATTAATCATGCTTATTATTGAATAGCAATAAGGCCAGCTCTATTTATATGGATTATCCGACCAGTTCCTCCAGATGCTTCCTTAAAAAATTCTTTGCTCCGCTTGCCCTCGCTAGGATGCTGGAAGCGATCATAAACCACTATAGGGTCTGAAGGTTCGGCAGGAAAGGAATCGGGGCATTCTTCGGTCTGGGGGTTTTGGTCACAATCAGCTTTAAGCTCAGGGTCAACCCAGTCAGAAACAGTCTGTAAATAATTATAAACATACTGAGGGACTTCGATTATTGATCCCTCAATTGCTACTTCAATTAGGGCTGAATTAGCATCTGGAGAAAATGTTGTAGTTGGATCAGGAGGAGAAAAAACAATGTGCAAACAAGACTGATGAATAGGATAAAACTCTCTAATTTCTATGTTTGTTTCTAAGGTTATTTCTTCCACCTGTTCATTTAATCCTGAATACTCTTGATTACTATCTATGTCAGCGAATAAAATGTATTTGGTCGGTTGATTTTCGTTTAAATATATACCATAGGCGGACATCTCTCCTTCAAATTCTTTAGCAGAAATTGCCATTTCTTGAGCCCTTCTTAAGTCCTGAGATAATTTATGGGTTGCTCTCTGAAGAGCTAATGATTTATCTCCTGCTCTATAATTTGGCAAAGTTAAAGCAGTTATAAGAACAATAATGCTAATAACGACTATTAGCTCAACTAAAGTAAAACCTTTAGACATAAAAGCTTAAATACCAATTAATAAGCTGTTCTCCCCAAAATAGGGCAATAAATGTGCCCCCGACCAAAAAGGGTCCGAAAGGCACCTCTGACTTCAATGTCTTTTTACCAAAAACAATCAAGCCTATTCCTATTATAGCACCCATCATAAAAGCTAAAAATAAGCTGACTAAAATATTAGGGAAACCAAGCAACAATCCCATTAAAAAGCCTATCTTAATATCCCCTACTCCCATCCAGCGGCCTCCAGAAACCAAAACAATTGCTAAAAAAAATCCAGCTGCCGCCAGAGCGCTTAAAAGATTCGTAATCTGGAAATTGAAAAGTGCTGTGATAATAATGGCTGGATAAATGATTTTATCAGGGATAAGAAAGTGCTTTAAATCATAAACGAAAATAACAATGAGAAAGGAAGCAATAATAAAATTAAAGATTGGCAGTTGAAAATTGAAAATTAGGAAAAATATCAAGCCAGTAAATATTTCAACTGAAGGATACTGCCAAGAAATCTTTTTGTGGCAATAGCGGCATTTGCCTTTCAGAAAAAGAAAACTTAAAACAGGAATTAAATCAGGCCAGCTCAGCTTGTGACGGCAGAAAGGACAAAAAGACCTGCCCTGCAAAAAAGACTTATTCTCCTCCAGCCGGTAAATAAAACAATTCAAAAAAGAGCCAACAGCTAGACCAAGAAGAAAAATAATAATAGATAGCATTAGCTTATTATAGCAAAAAAATGCCCCGCGCAGAACGCGGAGCATTTAAAAATCAATTTTGTGAGTCTAGTCGGCTTCAGTGCAGTCAGTCAGGCTTGTCGGCGCAGCAGTCTTACAAAAGTTTCCTGCATGGGAAGCGGCGTAATAAGCGCAGGTAGCATCGTCTGTTTCCAGCTGAGCGTAATAGCAAAATTTATCCGTATTGCCAACGTTGGTCAATGATCCGTAAGTGTAGGTGCCCGGGTCTGACGGAGTTGTTGGCATGTAGGTGCCAATAGCTGCTGGGTAACCAGCTGAAGCATAATACTCATCGTTTTCGCCGTAATACATCTCCTGAGCAGTTATTAACTGGCGCATATCTGCTTTACGGGTAGCATCCCGGGCTGATTTTCTAGCTCCTCCCATTGAAACTAAAACAATGGAAGATAAAATTCCAATAATGGCAATAACCACTAAAAGTTCAATTAAAGTAAAACCTCTTTTTTTCATAATTAATTAATAATTAATAGCTATTAATTATCTTATTCGACCTTTGGAATTTTTTACTATTTATATTATACCACATTTATGTCAAACAAGAGCCTGTGTATAACTTAAAAGCCAGTCATTTGATACAAGGGCATCAAAACAGCGGCCATTAAGCCTGCCACCAACCCACCCAAAAAAATAACCAGAACCGGCTCCAGAATGCTTAAAAGGTTGTCAATGCCCCTGTCTATCTCTTTCTGGTAAAAATCAACTACATTGGTTAGGCTCTCGCCTAAAGTACCTGTTCTCTCGCCAACAGTCACCATCTGAATCAAAATAGGTGGAAACTCATTAGGAAACCTAGTTAAAACCTGGCTGATTTTCTGTCCTCTTCTGACTTCATCCTTAATCTGCGAAATAATAGTCTGGTAAACGTCATTGCCAACAATGTCGCCAGTAATCTCCAAAGCTTGAACAACGGGCAGGCCGCCAGTGATTAAAGTAGAAAGATTCTCAGCAAAGCGGGAAAGATAAATCATTCTCAGAAAGGGTCCGATTAAAGGTATTTTCAAAAGAAACTTATCCTTGAGTTTTTTCCCTTCATCTGTTTTAAAATAGCGCAGGAGACCAATAAAAAGTCCTGCGACAACCGGCAGCAAGACCCAGCCCCAGCTTCTAAAAAAATTAGAAAAGCCAATGACAACTTTGGTCAAGACCGGCAGCTCCTGGCCAGTCTCAGTTAGAACCTTGGTCATATTGGGAATGACAAAGTACATCATCATAACTAAAACACCGATGACTACGACAACAATCAAGGCAGGATAAATCATGGCTCCTTTTATCTTTGAAGAAAGATAATATTCTTTTTCCAAGTGGTCAGCCAGATAGGTTAAGCTTTCTGAAAGAGTGCCTGAGGCCTCGCCTGACTTAACCATGCTGACGTAAAAGGGCGAAAAAAGCTTGGCATGAGAAGAAAGTGCCTGGGAAAAAGGAGTACCGCCCTCAACTTCCTGGGAGATGCTTAAAATATTCTCTTTAAAAGCTGAGTTTTTGGTCTGCTCCCCAATTGATTGAAGAGCACTAACCAAAGGAATCTTGGATTTAAACATCAGGGACAGCTGACGAGAAAAATTAACCACATCTTTCTGAGAAATTCTTTGGAATAATTTAATCTGCCTTTCGTAAAAAGGCTTTTTCGCTACCTGTTCTAAAAGAGTAACGAATAACTTATGTTTTTGTAAAAGACTGAGCACTGCCTCGCGAGAAGAAGCTTCAACAATGCCACTCTGGACCTGACCTTTTTTATCCCTTGCCTGATAATTAAACTTCATACCTTATTATTTACGTATTAACATTTTCAGTTCTTGTGGATTGAGAGAGTAATTGAGAGCGTTTGCCAAAGAGATTTCTTTTCTTTTAACCAGGATAGATAAAGATCTATTCAAAGAAATCATGCCCGCCTCGGCTGAAGTTTCAATGACCAGAGGTATCTCGTGGATTTTGTTCTCCCGAATTAGATTGGCAATGGCTGGATTAAACATCATAATTTCACAAGCCGGAATGAGACCACCTTTAATTCTAGGAATTAATCTTTGAGAAACAATACCCAGCAAAGAACCTGATAACTGAGCTCTGATTTGCGATTGCTGTTCAGGAGGAAAGGCATCAACAATGCGGTAAATGCTTTGGGCTGCTGAATTGGTATGCAACGTGGCAAAAACCAAATGGCCTGTTTCAGCAGTTGTAATGGCAGTTGAGATGGTTTCAGGGTCTCTCATCTCCCCTACCATAATGACGTCGGGATCCTGACGAAAGGTCGCTCTCAAAGCTTTAGCAAAGCTTAAAGTGTCCTGATGAACCTCTCTCTGGTCAATAATAGCCCTGTCATCTTTGAAAACATACTCAATCGGATCTTCAATAGTAATAATATGATCGGCTCTCTGATGGTTAATCTCATCTATCAAAGCAGCTAAAGTGGTTGATTTGCCCTGACTGGAAGGTCCGGTGATTAAAACAAAACCTTGGCTGGCTTTGGTAAATTCATGCAACATAGGAGGTAGGTTTAATTCTTCAATCGTTGGAATCTGGGCTGAAATCAGCCTTAAAGCACAAGAAACACTACCTAATTGATAAAAGATATTAATTCTAAAGCGGGCTTTGCCTTCAAAGTTGTAAGAGAAGTCAATGTCTTTCTCTTTGACAAATCTCTGGTATTGAATCTCTGTCATTAAGGCTCTAGCTAAATCCTGGGTGTCAGTAACTGATAACTTTTTCTTTTTTAATAAAGGTATAAGGGATCCCGACACTCTTAAAACTGGCGGGCGACCACAAGATAAATGCAAGTCAGATGCTTTTTCTTTAACTGTTAAATTAAGTAGTTCTTTTAATTGAGTAGAGTAATTGTTTTTCATATATTAAATAATTAATTATTTTTCCTCAGCGGCCCTGAGCACCTCCTCGACCGAGGTCACGCCTTTTAATACTTTTAAGATGCCGTCTTGTTTCATGGTAATCATTCCCTGACGTTGAGCTTCAGGTTGAATTTTAGATTCGACAGGAGTTTTTAAAATGATGTCTGACAATTGAGGCGTCATCTCTAAAATCTCAAAAAGGGCAATTCTGCCTTTATAGCCAGTGTTTTTGCATTTCTTGCAGCCCTTCGGCTTGTAAATAGTAAAGGGCTTAGCCATTTTAACTTCTTTTCTGATAGAGAGAGGTAGAGCCTCTACCTCTTTTAAAATCATCTCCTGAACTTTGACATCAGCCTTGACCTTTTGCTTACACTCAGGACAAAGCACCCTGACCAACCTTTGTGCTATAGCAATGCTTAGAGAAGAAGGAACCAAGAAGGGTGCCACCCCTAAATCAATCAGCCGGGGAATAACGCCTAGAGCATTGGTTGTGTGCAGAGTTGATAGAACAATGTGGCCGGTTAAAGCAGCATGAGTAGCTAAAGCAGCTGTTTCTTCATCTCGAATCTCACCTACCATGATGATGTCAGGATCCTGTCTGACAATATGCCTTAGACCCATAGCAAAGGTATAGCCGATTTCTGGTTTAGTTTGGGACTGGCTGATGCCAGGAACAAAGTACTCAACAGGATCTTCTAAGGTAATGATATTAACTCCTTCCTGGTTCAAAATATTTAAAATAGCATAGAGCGTCGTCGTCTTACCGGAGCCAGTAGGGCCTGTGGCTAAAATCAAGCCATAGGGTTTTTGAATAGCTGCTTTAACAACTTTAAAGTTTCTTTCTTCCAAGCCCAAAGCCTTAAAATCTTTAACGCCTTCTGTTGGATCAAGTACTCGCAAAACTGCTTTCTCTCCCAGGGTAGTCGGGAAAGTAGAAACACGGAAATCAATGTCTTTAGCTAAAACTTTGGTTGAGAAGCGGCCATCCTGAGGTATTCTTGTTTCATCTATTTTTAAATTAGAAAGAACCTTAATGCGGGCAATAACAGCTGGATGAACCTGCAAAGGCAAGAGCAGAGTAGGCTGTAAAATACCATCTATTCTAAGTCTAACCTTTAACTCTTTTTTCGTTGGCTCAATATGAATATCTGAGGCCTTGCTCTCAATAGCTTGTTTCAATATAACTGCCACCACCCTGATAATTGGTGCTTCTCCGATCTTTCTCTCAAACTCAGTTTTCTTGATCGGCACTTTCTTGCTTTCCTCTGTTTTTAATTCTGTTTCTAATTCTTCTAAGGCTATTTTTACTTCTTTCTTTAGGGTTTGATACTGCCTTAAAAGGCCATTGAAGGTGGCCAGGCTGATTAAAACAACCTTATAGCTGAACTTGCCCAGTCTGGATAAAAACTTTAAGGCCTCCTGAGCTTTCAAGTCCTCCGGGTAAACCATGCCCACCTCGAGGCTCTTTTCCTTTTTACTCAAAGCAATCATTTTGTAGAACTTGGCTGATTCGTGAGGGATCAGCTCTAAAATCTCAAGAGGTACCTCTTCTGGCACAACTTTTTTTAAAGGTATCTTTAAGCTCTCACTCTTTAAAGTAAACAGAACATCTTCTGGCGCTATGCCCTTTTCTAAAATAATTTCTTCTTCTTTTTTGCCAGAGATTTTAATATCGTACTCCAGAGAAGCAGCTGTTTTTTTATCAATCACTCCCTTTTTAATTAAATATTGAACTAAGGTCATGTTAGTATGGTACAAAAGGATTTTCTCTACCTGCTTCACCCTCAAAAGGAAGCACCTCTTCGAACATTTGTAAGGTTTCCAGTTGAGGATTTTCTAAGATCCCCCAGTCTATTTTAATCTCTAAGCGACCGAATGCTGGACTAATAGGTGAAGGTGGCGCTTCTCTCCTTAAAAAGTTAAACCAAACAAGCAAAACAATGGCAAAGGTTGCCAAGGCTAAAACAAGAATCAAGTTTTTTTGTCTTTTTTTCGCTTGTAAAAAAGTGATAGCCATAGTTAATAAGAATATGTTTTTATCTGCATGGTAAAGGAAAAAGCATCAGCCGGCTCTTTGGGAGAATTAAAAGTAATTTCTTCTGTTTCAATAATCCTTGATGAATTCTCAAGGGCTGTCAGGAAATTTTTGAAAGCTGAATAAGCGCCGCTAATCTCCAAACTAACCCTGGTTTCCTTTATCTCTTCTATTTCCTCTGAGTCAGTCACGCCTACTAAACTAATCTTCTCTAAAAGCAAGCCTGTTTGAGCAGTTGCCAATTGTAAGAAGTTGAAAAGGGAAGACAAAGCAGCGCTTTGAGGCAAAGCACTTGATATTTTAGCTAGATTTTCCTCATACTCTCCTGCTTTTTCAGAAGTTTCCTTTATCTGAGCGAAATAATCTGTTTTATTCTCAAGTTCAGCTTCTTTTACTTCAATATTGGATCGTAAAACCTGAATGTTTTGATATTTTGGCCAGACCAAAGTGAGCCCCAAAACGAGAGTCAAAACTAAACAACCGCCAATAATTATTAATTTATTCATTTAAATATCTCGGGGTTAAGAGAAAGACGGAAAACAAATTCTGCGTCACCCTCTTTCCCGATAGCTAAACTAGTTAAGGCAATTTCTTCAATCAAATTTTCCCCTTGGAAGATAAGAAACTGTTGGCCTAAGGTTTGAAAATTTAAAGTCTTGCCAGAAATCGAAACCTCGGCTTCATCAGGCCTTAATTCTAATTCGGTGAACCAAACCTTAGAATGACAGTTTTCTTCTAAAAGCGTAAAGAAGCTGGAAGGTTTTTTATGAACTGGAAATATTTTTGAAAAAGTATTAATTTGTTCTTTAATAGTGATAACTTCTCTTTCCAGGACTTTCTCTTCCTCACCCCCAACTTGGCTAATCTGATCCTCTAAGTCCATTAAAGTGGTCGAAGCCCTGCTCTCAAAGTAAAACAAAGCAGCATAAGATAAAATCACTCCTATTAATAGTGTTAGAGCAATGTAAAAAGCAAACTTGTACCACTCTGGTATTCTTTTTCTTGGTTTGGGAATAATACCAACCATATTATTCTAGACCCCTTAAACCCGTGCCAATGGCAATGGTATAGCTGGGACCCATTTTCTTTAGGACGTTTTCTAAAATTGGCGGATAATAAATATCAGAAAAAGGATTGGCAATTTCAACTGGTTTCCCTAAGCTCTTTGAAAAATAGTCAGCCAAGCCGGGTATCAAAGCTGAACCGCCAGCCACAATAACTTTTTGAATTTCTCTTTTTTCTGTTTGATAGAAGTTTGGCGAAATCTTTTTAATCTCATTTAAAATTAAGTCAATCAGGGGCAGCATGATTTCTCTGGTGCCGGCCTCGGAAGGCAAAAGACCGTGTTTATTTTTTAATTCTTCTGCTTTAGAATAATCAACATTCAGTCCTTTGGCAATGAGATTAGTTAAGTCGTTGCCAGAAGTATCAAAACTGTGAGATATGCCTAAAATGCCTTTATTTATAATACTGATGGTGGTGCTGCGAGCGCCAATGTCAATTAAAGCAACGCTTAGCTCTTTTTCTGAAGTTTTAATTAAGGCTCGGGCTAAACCAAAAACTTCTGCTTCAAGAGATAAAAGCTCCAATCCGGTGTTGGTGGCAATGTCCTGGTATTGTTGGATAATTTCATTCGGTACAGCGACCAACAAAATTTTAAAGGGGGTTGGTTTGTGATTGATTGTCTTGCCTTCAATCACCTGCCAATCTAAGGTAACTTCTGACAAAGGCAGAGGGATATGCTGACGAGCCTCATACTCAACGGCCTGAGGCAACTCTTCTTCTGTCATGACGGGCAGGGTAAAAGTAGTGAAAAAACTAGAAAAATCAGGGATAGAGAAATAAGCCTTCTTGCTTTTCATTTTAGCTTCCTTCAAAACGCCTGAAATAGCTCTGACTACATCATGGTTAGCTATGGTCAAAGTGCTTTTCTCAAAAGTGCGGAATGGCTTTTCATAAAGAGATACTGCCTGTATTTCTCCATAGTTTTCAAGCTTCTTTCTTTTGCCTACTTTCGATACCTCAACAATCTTAATTGAGAACGTGCCAATATCTACCCCTAAAAAACTTTTAGGCGCCATTTTAAAAGGATTCCAAATCATCACCTCTATTTTAACATTTTAAAGAAGAATAGGGTATGTGGACAAACTAAATCCCCTCTAATTTCATTATATCAGAATTGACGGAAAACAAAAAAGATGGTATTTTATGAATATGGAGGAGTCGGATAATGGCTATTCCAGTGGCTTGCTAAGCCATCGCCGTGTAAAAAGCGGCTTGTGGGTTCGAGTCCCACCTCCTCCGCAAATTTTATCTTTGGAGAGGTCGGATAATGGCTATTCCACCGGTTTTGAAAACCGGAACCCTTTATCGGGTTTGTGGGTTCGACTCCCACCCTCTCCGCATAATCAGATCTTGCGCTCGTAGTTCAATGGATAGAACGTTTGATTGCGGATCAAAAGGTTGCAGGTTCGACTCCTGCCGAGCGCACCATGGACTTGTCTACTCCTATTGAAAAGCTGGCCAGAGTTGGCCCTGTCTATCAAAAAAGGCTAAAAAGGCTGGGCATTAAAACAATCAATGATCTCCTTTTCCATTTTCCTCATCGCTATGAGGATTTTTCAAATATCGTACCCATAGCCAAAGTTAAATTAAATGAAAATTGCTGTTTGCGAGGGAAAATCCTAGAAATTAAAAATGTCAGAACTTGGAAAAAAAGAATGATGTTAACCCAAGGCATCATAGGTGATAAAACCGGCGCCATCAAAATAGTCTGGTTTAACCAAGCATATCTAACTAATGTTTTAAAACCAAAAGATGAGATTTGTTTAACTGGTAAAGTGGTCTCTGGAAACGGCGGACTATATCTCTCAAATCCAGCTTATGAAAAAGTGCTGGCAGACACTGAATTGACTCATACTGGCAGAATTATTCCTGTTTATCCTGAAACCGAAAGATTATCTTCAAGGTGGTTAAGATTCATTATCCAGCCTCTTTTATTAAGCTTCAAAAATGAACTTAAAGATTCTTTGCCGAAAAAGATTATCAAGCAACATCAGCTTTTGCCTTTAAAAGAAGCCATCTGGCAAATTCACTTTCCTGATTCTCTAAGTCTGGCCGAAAAAGCCCAACAAAGATTCAGCTTCGAAGAGCTTTTCAATTTATCTTTGTGGGTTTTAAGAGAAAGAATGAGATTATCAAAAGAAAAAGCTTTTCCTGTTGCTCTGAACTTAAAGTTGATGCAGAGATTTGTTAAATCTTTACCTTTCCGACTAACAGATGCTCAAAAAAAGACCTCCTGGCAGATTCTCAAGGATTTAGAAAAACCAAGGCCTATGAACAGGCTCCTTGAGGGAGATGTGGGCTCCGGGAAAACAGTGGTAGCTACCATGGCTGCTCTAAACTGCATGAAGGCAGGTTATCAGGCGGTCATAATGACTCCGACAGAGATATTAGCCAAACAGCACTTCAAAACAATCAGTAAATTATTGGAGGGATTCAATCTTGATGTCGGCCTCCTTACGGGGAAAGAAGACAAGTTCGTTTCAAAAAGGCTGCCAAACGACACAATAGAGATTTCAAGGAGAAAACTCTTAGAGAAGGCAAAGGACAACAAGATAAATCTTTTAATAGGCACGCATGCTTTAATCCAGGACCACGTCAAGTTCGACAACCTAGCTTTGGTCATTTTAGATGAACAGCACAGATTCGGGGTGGAACAGCGTGCCAAGCTTACCAAACAGACAACAGCCATCCCTCATTTGTTATCAATGACAGCTACCCCTATCCCCCGCACTCTGTCTCTGACCATTTACGGAGATCTTGACCTTTCCTTAATTAAAGAGCTTCCCAAAGGAAGGAAAAAAATAATCACTCAAGTTGTTTCTCCCAAAGAAAGAAATAAAACATATTCTTTCATCAAAAAAGAGGCCAAGAAAAACAGACAGATTTTTGTCATCTGCCCCAGGATTGAGGCCCAGGATGAGAAAAAGAAAGCCAACGGCTGGTCAGAAACCAAGACTGTGAAAGAAGAATACGAGAAGCTGTCAAAGAAAGTCTTCTCTGACTTAAATGTCGCTATGCTGCATGGCAAGCTAGCCATGAAAGAGAAAGAAAGGATTATGCGAGACTTCTCAAATAAAAAAACAGACATATTAGTATCTACATCTGTTGTAGAAGTCGGAGTAGATATACCCAACGCCACCGTCATGATGATAGAAGGAGCTGACAAATTCGGTCTGGCTCAATTGCATCAGTTTCGAGGAAGGGTCGGTAGGTCGCGCTACCAATCATACTGCTTCTTATTCACTGACTCCCCCTCAAGGAAAACACGGAAAAGATTGAAAGCTCTGACAAGTTGCGAGAATGGCTTTGAACTGGCTGAAAAGGATTTGCAAATCAGAGGGCCTGGAGATTTCTCTGGCACGCGTCAGTGGGGCATCCCGGATTTGGCCATGGCTTCTTTAACCAACATCTCCCTTATTGAAAAAACAAGGGGGGCTGCAAAAAAAATACTGGAAGAGGATCCAGGACTTAAAAAATACCCGGACCTCCAGGAAAAACTACAAGAATTCCAGAAAAGAATTCATTTAGAATAATTATCAATTAAAAAACACAGGTTATCGGTCTGTGTTTTTTGATTATAACCAGTATTGCTGCGGGCCCTTCGGCGATTATTATTAACATAGAATAGTCCTCCATAAACAAACTAAAGACCCGACGCGTGTCGGGTCGTTTAGCTAAGTTATTGTGTAAACAACTGCCTTAGGAAAGATGCTTGGAAACAAGTTTGGTCATCTCAAACATGTTGACAACCGCTTTGCCTTTGAAAACCTTTTTCAGGTTTGCGTCGGCATTGATATTGCGTCTGTTCTTTTTATCCTGAAGGTTGTTCTTTTTGATGTACACCCAGAGTTTTTTGACAACTTGGGAACGGGGCATTGGCCCCTTGCCGACGACTGCAGCCAAGTCATCGCTGATTTTCATCGGCTTCATGAACGCAGAATTAGATTTTGCCATGTTGTTTTTTTAAAAAAATTATTATCTCGACCTTTTTTGCTTGTTAGTAAATTATGCCAGATTTTATTTGTTTCGTACATACTTGAGCGATTTTTAAAGCCAGGCATCTCAATCACCTGACTTAGCGTACTGCGGGTCGTGGACTCGAACTTTCTAAATATATGTGGTGGTCCCACGGAGAGTCGAACTCCGATCGTCAGCTTGAAAAGCTGATGTCCTGACCATTAGACGATGGGACCAGTGTTTGCATTTTACCTTAAAATTTGAAAAAAATCAAGGTAAAAGGTAGAATGA
>Ga0268279_1001483_pt1 | contig 12821 bp, 15 predicted proteins | sample saktaG_6_FD_190142 | JGI IMG/M metagenome (GOLD analysis project Ga0268279, IMG submission 190142) | Saline water microbial communities from Sakinaw Lake, British Columbia, Canada - sak_2010_1_5_80m | ecosystem: Environmental > Aquatic > Non-marine Saline and Alkaline > Saline ...
GATGATTTATATCATAATATGATTTGTTTATTTTATATTCAACATCTTTTAATTCTAATTTATTAAAAGGCGGCATATTTTTAATTTTTATATTATCCATTAAATTTAACATATTTTCATCTTCTGAACAATAATCAAAATTATTTTCACTTTTTAAATTAATAAATGTTTGTATGTCTTTTTGTTTAAACGTATTATTTATTCCTTCTTCCATTTGACTTAATATATTTTTGTCTTCAAGTAATTTAGAAATTTGACTATCTTCTTCTTCATCTGTAATATTTAAACTAATATGTTGAATTTCTTCCATATTAAATATAAATATTAAATATTTAATATATATATGTTAAATACACGTAAAAGACAAAAAAAAAGTGTTGTTAGAGGATGGTCACAAGAACAACCACAAACTCGTGAAAGAACTATTATGATGAAAAAATGCGGCAAAAAATGTTTTCTTGGACCAAATAAAAGTTTTCCTATTTGTACAAAAAATACATGTAAAATAAATAAAAAAGGTGTTTATGCCGCTTATATTCGTGCAAGAGAATATATGACAATAAAAGGCACAAAAAAATATACAAGAATAGCTAACAAAGCAAAATGTTTAATAAAAAATTGAACTAAAAAAAGTATTCTAATTTATAACCCATATTATATTATACGATGTCTAACAATCAAAATTTAAACAAGTATCAATCAAAGTCTCTTCAAGAATATTATATAAAAGTTGTAGAAATTAAAGATTCATCTATTGGAAATGGATGGGGATGGTTTGTTGATTTAGATTTAAAAAGTATATCAAAATCAAAACCAATAAAAATTATACAAAATTACAAATCATCACAGGTACATATAAACTCTATAAAGGAATATCCTAGGATTCGTTCTATGAAATCAATGCAAAATTTACATCAAATGAACAATGAAATGAACAATCAAATAAATAATCTAAGAATAAATCACATGAATTTATACAAGTATTCTAATTTTATTTGTATAAATTTAATTGGAATAATAACTTTTACAATAATATATTATATAATTGATTAATATATCATATATCATTTAACAAATTATAACTTTTTTATAACTTTTTTGTAGGTGGATTAAAAACCATATAATTTGTGTAGTTAAGTATACCACAAGAAGTTTTTCCAAATAATTCTCCAAGTGGATCTATTGTATAATCAAAATAAAATGGATTAGTACTACTAGCATTAATTGTAACAATATCTTGACAAGGGTTACAATTATTAAATTCACAGGGATTTGCTGGCGGCGGTCCCTTAGACACATTACAAACATTGTATAAATTTAATTTAGTGTATTGCCCAATAATTAAATTACTTTTATTTAATTGTGGTCTAACAATTAAATTACTTTTGTTAGTATATAAAATAGTATTACTTTTGTTAGTATATAAAATAGAATTACATTTTCTTTTTTTTATACTTATATAATCACTTTGATTAAGTTCTTCTTGTAGTGTTCCAAAAGTTGATTTAGCAGGTATTGTTTTAAATGCGTGTGCCATTTATATATATATACTTAATAATTTTATTTAAAATTATGTATGTTACAAATTTTATTTGTAATAAAATTGAATTGAATTTATTATAATATTTGTAATATAAATATTTTTAAATAAAACTTGTAAAATATAAATATGACACAAAGATTTATCTGTGGTTTAAAGTTAAATAAGATTACTCCTACAAATTATTATGATACAACAAATTTAGATGATACAATAGATTTTCATGATATAAATATTATATATGATCGCCCAAATTTATTCACAATTTTTAAAAATAGAATGAAAAAACAAAAAACAGCAAAGCATAACAAAGTACACCAAAGAACAACAAAGGACAACAAAGGACAACAAAGAACAAGACCGAATAACAAAAGAAAAAAATGGACATTTTTATTAAAGTTCATAAATTGTTTGAAATGTTAAACAAAAACTATAATCCATATTATTTAAATTTAATATTCTACCATACTCATCTAATAATTGAATTTGTAATTTTTGAATATCTACTGGACCAAAATATTGTCTTGGAGTTGTTATTAGACTAAAATTATCTTTTGATAAAAAATTAAATACATTTCCCTGTAATGAAATACGAGCTATAATATTTTTATTTATTATAGAAGAAGTAAATGCTCCATAAAATCCATCTAAAACACTATTATTAAAATCATCTACAACTAAATAAATATATCTTGGTCCTAATAAATTTATTACTCCCTCTGAAACATAAGTTGTGTTATTTTCATAATAACCATCTCTAAATCCAATTAACCAACCAAATTTTAAAGGCAATGGAGTTTGCGTATCTTTATTACCATAACGATCTGTTACAAAATTTATTGAAAACTTTGTTATTCCATTTGTTGACCCAACAACCATTTTTGCACTACCACTTTGAAACCCTGAACCACTAGGCGTATTAACATCTGCTAAAAATTGTATGTTTTGATAACTACCAGTACTATAGGTTACCAAAAAATTGTTTATAAAGTTTTGTAGACCAAGATAATCATAATTCCCATCTGGAATAGTTACAATTAATGGTTCTTCATCTACAATTTCTAAAACAAAAAAATTATTACCATATATTTGACTTATTACATAAAATGTATTTGGTAATTCAATTGCAGATAATTGCAAACTAACAACTTTTGACAATTTTAACGGAAGATTAACATGAAAATTTGAAGCTAATGTTGTATAGTAATTTTCTCTAAATCTTGTATCAATATTTACATTTTTTTTTAAAATTCTTTTGTTTAAAGGGTTTATAGTTCCAGGATAAAATTCACTTGGCGATGATTGAGTATAAGGAGTTATAGGTTTTTCTATTATATATGTTGAACCAGCATCAATAATATTTGATTTATCTAATGTTTTATCTAAATTGTATATATTTTTAAAATTATTTACATTTTTTAAAGAAGTTAAAGTTGAAGTTGAATTAGTTTTTAAATTTTCAATAAGTTTTTTTTTTACTTTATCAATAAAATCTAATGTATTTGTCTTAGTGGATGATATAATATTCCTATCATTCATAATATGTTGTCTTAATTTTGTTTCCTTTATTTCAATAATTGTTTCATCATGATTTGGCGGGAGTTCAAATAATTCTTCTAATTCTATTCTATTATAATTATTGATATTTAAATCAAAATTTGAATTCATTATAGTATATATATATAATATGAATAATTTAGATATAAATTAAAATATATAATAATTTATAAATAATTAATGGAACTAATAGAAATAGACTTTTTATTTCCAATATATGCGTGGATTTTGCTTGCAAAGTTATTATTTTATTTAAATGAGTTATAAGTTATATTAGTAAAATTTTAAATACAAAATAAAGTATAAAATAAAAAATTGAAAATTATTTATAAAAAGTATTTACATTTATAAATAATTTAGAATCTGAAAATGAGCGAAACCGAACAAGAGATGATATCCTGTGCATTATCATTTTTAGCAGAAAATGTAAATCTATATAATTGGCATTTACTTCGTAGTCCAAATCCAAATCGTTATATGTACGACGAAACGGAGGAGTCAATGCATAAATTATACTATAAACTATTCGAAAGAGCAGAAGAAAATAATGAGATAAGTATAAAATTAAAAAATGCTGTATTAAAGCTATGTCTAGAAACTGAAGAAGATAACAACTCTTGCGCCAGATTACTTGCAATTTTCGTACAAAATCGTCAGCGTGAGATACAGCACCATAATCGTCACCCAGAATCTGAGCGTGGATTATGGTTGTTATATCATTCATATTATGTGAATGATTTATATTCAAAATTATATAAATTGGAGAGGATTTATATGGATATTCTGTGTCATGATGACACGGAATTACGAAAAATTTCGTATAATCACATAGTTGAAGCTGAAGCAAATTTGCCCCAATATAGAATTAGTCCACCAGAGTTAGGAGAGTCAAATTTGGAATTGGAATTGGAAAAGGTATATTTAAGTGATCATATGGGATATGAAGAAGATATAGATATAGATATAGATAGAGATTTAAGATATTATGAGGAAGATTTAAGATATTATGAGGAAATGGATAGAGATAGAGAGAGATATTATGAGGAAATAGATAGAGAAATAGATAGAGATATAAGAGATTATGAAGAAGGATTAAGAAATGGAGAATATGATGAATATCAAGAAAATACTCGTCCTGCTTTAAAGATAGTAGATACAAATATTATACTGGAGTTTGATTGCCCAATATGTTTTGAAGAGCAAACGAGTGGAAATCAATGCGCAACAACGACTTGTGAACATCAATATTGTGCGCCTTGTTTTGAAAGTATGACCCAATATAAAAGAGTTTGTGCAATGTGCCGTGGAACAATAAGTGAATACATTGTAAGTATTGTAGCGTAGAATATTAAAAACAATTAATTAAATAAACTCTCTTTTTTCTTTATCAAATTTTGTAAAATATATAATTTTACAACTTAAAGAAAAGTAACTTATATTTTTTCAAACTTTATTCCAGTCTATCTAACAATTTATAACATCAATCATATTTAATAAGTTGTCTCATATATTCTATTTCTTTTTCTTGAGTTGTTAGTATAGTTTCCGCCAATTTTTTGATTCGTTCTGATTGTGTTTTTTGAAGAATTTCGTCACTTGTTAGTACAGCCATCGAATGATGTTCTATCATTTCTTTTAAATAATCTTTATCTTCAATATAGATTTGATTTCGATATAAATAAATAAAAATAGACAAGATAAAAAATAAAATTAAATAATAATACAAACTAATTATACGCATATGAATATCAAACATTAATACTTCTAATAATCCCATTAGCAAAGCCATTATTACTGACATGTAAAATTTGCCAACACTAAATGTAATATTTTTATAAGAATTTGTCATAATATAACTCATTACTATGAATTGTATTATAAAACTTCCGATAATCATTGTATACAAAGAATAGTTTAATTCCATTATATAAAAAGGTATATTATAAATATATAATTATACAAATAACTATTTATTTTTTCGTGTTTTTAATTTTGTCTTTGTTTTAATACCTTTTGTACTTTTACCTTTTTTACTTTTACCTTTTGTACTTTTACCTTTTTTTCCAAGTTTTATTCTAACAAATTTTGCGATTTCTAATTTATTTTTAAGAATTAAATCAACCACATTTCTGTAAAATGAGCGAAATTTACTACGATGTTTTGTTATTTCATCAAATGAAAACCATTTAATTTGTGTTTTTTCAAATATTTTGCTATCTTTTATTATTTTTGGATCTAATTTTTGTTGCAAAAATTGTTGATTATTATTATAATAATGAGGTAATAACTCATCATATTCCATAGGAAAAATATGACATCTATATGTATGATATCCTTCAGATTTAAAATCAATATTATATGTTCCATATTTATTTAACATTTTTTTGATATTATTAGTACTACCTAAAAATCCAGTAAGTTCTTCTTGCCCTTCTCTAATAGCAGTTTTAATAAATGTTTCGCCTTTATCAGTTCCACCCCCAAAATCACTCCAACCCGGATTTTCATCAATATCTCTTTCTTTGCCAAATAAGAAATAAATCTTCCCTTTATCTAATGTTATTGGTAAAATGCTTCCTCCCATATAAATAGAAAATATTATTTAGATAAAATATTTTTCCAATATATATATGAAAACAAAAGTAACAAGAAATAAAAAAAATAATAAAACCCGTAAATTAAAATTTATAAAAAATATTATGTTGCCAAATTTAACACCAAAAGATATAAATCAAGTTAGTGAAGTAATTTTTCAAGAATCTTTAACCCCATCTTTAACCCAATCTTTAACCCCATCTTTAACCCAATCTTATTCTCCAACTATAAATAAAGAATTAGTTACACTTAAATCAATATCAAGAGAAAAAGTAATTGATTGTAATAATGAAAAAGCATTTGAACTTAAAGAACCTTTGCAAATAGGTATATCTGAAAAATTATTTGGTAAAAATTGTGTTCCATATAATGACCCAAATGCTGTAAAGTTTTTATTAAAAAATTTATCAGCAAATAAACATATTAATATTGATAAAATAGTTCCACCAATACAAAGTCAATCAAATTGTTGGTTTAATACTATGTTTGTTACATTATTTGTTAGTGATAAAGGACGTAAATTTTTTCATTTTTTTAGGCAACTTATGATTGAAGGCATACAAGCAGATGGTTCTTCCATTCCTCCAAAACTTAGAAATGGATTTGCATTATTAAATTATGCTATTGAATGTTGTTTAACTGGTAATAAATACGCTTATATTTTAAATACAAATGCAATTATTAATAATATTTATACAAATATTCCCCAAAGTTATAAAGATAAATTACCATATATTACAAATATAGATGAAGCCGGAAATCCGATTAGATATTATGATAGTTTAATTTATTATTTAAATAACAAATCAATTCAAGTTGCTTTTATTCAAAATACAAATGATAAATGGAAAGATAAAATTTTAAATCAAATTCAAAATAAAATTCCACATATAATTATTTTAGAATTTTATGATAAAGAATCTAAAACAACAACTAACAAACAACAAAGTTTTGTTGTAAAGGGGAATAAATATATACTTGATAGTATTATTATTCGTGATACAAGTCAACAACATTTTTCAGCAACATTAACTTGTAATCGTAAAGAAATTGCTTATGATGGTATGAGTTTTCATCGGGTTGTTCCTTTTAATTGGAAAAAATATATTAATTCTAATTTTTTTTGGGAATTTGATGAAACCCCAGAAAGTTTACAATGGAATTTTACACATGGATATCAAATGTTAATCTATTATCGAGTTAAATAAATTAAATTGGCAATTTTTTCTGAAGCTAATTCTGATGGTTCAATATCATATACAAAATCATTTGGAGATTTAAGAACCGAATTTAAGTCTATTACATTATACATTTCTCCTACCCCATTTGAATATTTATTGATTAAATTATTCCAGAAATCTATTATTTGTTTATATGATTGATAACGTGGATTTGCTGGTAAATATAAATTCATTATATTTAATTTAGTACTTCCAAGTTTTGTTCTAAATGCTTTAAGAAATTCCATATAAGTATTAAATAATGTAGTTACTTCAGCACTAGTTAAATTAGAACGTTTGTTTAAAATATCATTACCCCCTACTGAAATAAATATATATGTTTCCTCGCTATTTAAATCTATAGGAATTTTATCTAACTGACTATAAAGATCATTAATTGTGCCACCATCTTTAGACACATTTAAAATATTACTAGTTTTTGTTTTTAAAATATCTACAACAGATTTTCCGAAAGAAACATAATTAGAATTATTTAAAACACTATCTCCCATTAATATTACTTTATTATTATTAGTTAATCCTTCTTTTATTTTTAAACTATGAAAATAAGCGCAACTAAATATTACAATTATTGAAACACTAATGATGCCGAAGGTATATATCCTTTTTCTAAAAAAATGAATCATATAATATAGTTTATCACTATATTATATATGAATAAGACAAATAAAATAAGATATTTTCCAGAAACAGGGTTTACTGAAACATTACGCCCAATTACACTTGCAAACCCAAATATTAACCCCAAGGCGTGTTTTCCTATTTATATGAATGGAATGAATTCAAATAAGATAAATTTCTTCCAAAGTGAATTTCCAAATTTAACAAAAATAAAACCATTAATAAGATTAAATCAAAATTCAGTAAAAATAGAAACATCTAAAAAAGATAAACCTAAAGTTAGTTTTGCTATTCCTAATTCTAATAAAACAAAAACAACTCCTAAAAAAAATACGAACACTAAAAAAAAAAAATTTAGGTTTTCCATGCCGAAATCTAAAACAAAAAAAGTATATTAACCCTTTTTTTACAATTTGTATTATTGGTAAAATTTATCATCTTTTTTCATTTTAATATTTCCCATAATATATTTATTAGCAACATTATAAGTTAAATAAGCAAATAAAGTGCCAACAATAAGTCCAATAAATAGTTGTAAAATAGTATGATTATTATTTAAATAACGTTGAAATAATGAAATAACAGACAACAATAAATACAAAGTCGTAACAAAAGGATTATTTAATGTCATAATAATAAAGACTAAACAATATCCACAATTTTGAGCGTGTCCTGATGGCATTCCAAATTTATCAAATCCAATACGAGCGCCATTAACTATTCCAATTTCAATTGCTTTTTGGTCAGTTGTTGGTCTTGGTTCTTTTATTAGTAATTTTAAAACAATATTTAAAATATTATTAAAAATAAACCCAATAACAAAAAAATATAAATATTTGTACATATTACGAAGAAAAAAGATAGATAAACTAAATAAAATAATAGGAGCATATAATCCAATATAATCTATTAATAAAGGAAGTTTCATTAATATATATAACAATTGATTTTATCTATAATAACCTTTTAAATAACCCCAAAATGTTATGTATTTTTAGAAAATTTTTATCATTTTCTAAAAATTACAAACTCAAATAAATCCCACAATTCCATTCATTATATAATTTAAAAAAACATATATTTTACAAAATTTACAAGTTAAATTACTAATTAAATTATTTTTATTGTGAATAATATAATAATATTATATGAGTTCTTTACAAAATAATAATATAAATTTTACACTAATATACTTGGATGAGAATTGTTCATTAGATACAAATACTATAGTATTTGAAAATGTTGCGGAACGTTCCTTCACATATAATGCCATTGCTGAATATGTTATACCTTTATCAATGTGGACACAAATATTTCAAATACAAATTAATGATTTTAATTTAAATGACCCACAAACAAATGATACCAAGTATATAATTAATTCTGTAGATGCAGATAATTTAAATAGCTTTATATGTGAAACCCCTATAGGTCAAAATGCAATTGTAACAAATGAAACTGCAATTGGTAAAAACACAATTTTAAACTCACCATATTTAAACCAATGTATAAATCACGATTATGTTAGGTATTTAGCAAAATCATTATTTAATACGTCATACGCCACAAGTTTATTTATAAATCGTGACAAACTCATTAGTTCTGTTGGCAAATCAATAAATGAAGCATGGAATCATATGTATCAATTAATACAAAACATATCTAATAATGGGCTACACCCTAATTTACTTGGGGCATCAGGGTTTAAATATTTTACAGATGAAGAAATAAATTCTCATAATATATGTAGGGAACTATATTTACAACTAATTTCACAAAAACCTGAACGTTTTAAAAATTTACTAAATTGTACAACCCCTCAATATTTACCAATATTTACTGGAGATACTATTAGCATTCGTATTATTATTAACCCAAATATTGGTCAACCTACTTTTGGAGGAGATCCAATTCAACCTAGAAAATATATAATTAAATTTATACTATCCTAATTCTAAAATATTAAATTTAATTATACTAAATTCAACGCCATTATATAAACGCGAAGATCGTCTTGAATTTCTAGATCTCTGGCTGAACTTAGGAATGATGTTTGTTCCGGATGAGGTTTTAAACCTACTCGAATTAGTATTTGGTCTCCTACTTTCAATGGAAGTAGATATAAATTTCTAGCATCAGGGTCTACACGAGCGGCCTGAACTGGTCCAATTACATTAAGCTCAAGGGCCGGCATAGCAATAAATCTCGAAGGAGCTCTAGATACCAACATTTTAAATAATTCACAACCAAAATTAAAATAGTTTTCTGTACTTATAGTTCTATCTCCAGCTAATTGGTATTTATGGTTTGTACTACCTTTAAGGAAGCTCGAACTTCCAGTGATAGAATTATCTTGTAAATCTTGTTGGCATGAGGCCCAAACTTTATTAAGAGCATCATTAACAGAGGTAACTAAAGCATCTTCATTAGTAAATAGGTCAACTCCAAATGGTGTATTAAATAATATATTTGCTAAATGTCTGATATAATCTTTTCCAACAACTAGGTCAGAATTTGATAATGCGGTTCCTGCTGCATTCAGTGAACTAACCTTCCCATTACCAACAACTGCTGTAGGCAATCCAATTGCCGCTGCATTTGGTATATTGGCGGAGTCTATATAAAAACGAACGTCGGTAGCAGCTACATCATCGACGTCAAAATGATCTGTTTGGAAAACAAACATATTACGAATAGTTGCTAAAGGGACATTACATTGAGCAACTGCATTCCATTTGCTAAAAGCAGGGTTGTAAGGTGTTGAAGAAAGGACGCCTTGCTCATCAATTCGTACCATTTTATCCAAAGAAACCAAAGACATTTGAAGAGCTCCTGCTTCAATGAGAGTGTCTGAAAGGGCTGGAACGGGAATTTCGGGACTGTCCGTAGGCACTCGCCCCCCCGCACTGGCAAGATTAGATACATCAAATCTAATATCTGTACTCATTTGTATATTATTCTAATATTAAAAAAATTACAAAAAAAATAACTTAAATAAAATTTATACTAAATTCAAAACAATTATATAAACGCGAAGATTGTCTCTAATTTCTAGATCTTTGGATGAACCTTGGAATGAATCTTGGGTCGGATGAGGTTGTAACCCTACTCGAATTAGTATTTGGTCTCCTACTTTCAATGGAAGTTTATATAAATTTCTGGCATCAGGGTCTACACGAGCGGCCTGTACCGAATCAACCTCAAGGGATGTCAAATCAGTAAATCTTGAAGGGTCCCTAGATACTAACATTTCAAATAATTCACTGCCAAAATTGCAGGTGCAACAACAATCTGTTGCCGATAAGTATTTATAGTTTTCTACACCTTGAAGATTCTCGTTTGGTCCAGTGTTAGAAATATCTTGTAAATCTTGTTGGCATGAGGTCCAAACTTTATTAAGAGCATTATTAACAGAGGTAACTAAATCTACTTCATTAATAAATAGGTCAACGCCAAATGGTGTATTAAATAATATATTTGCTAAATGTCTGATATAATCTTTTCCAATAACTAGGTCAGCCTCTGTGAATGCGCTTCCTGTGGCATTTAGTGAACTAACCTTCCCATTACCAACAATTGCCGAAGGCAATCCAATTGCCGCTGCATTTGGTATATTGGCGGAGTCTATATAAAAACGAACGTCGTCTTCGCAAATATCATCGACGTCAAAATGATCTGTTTGGAAAACAAACATACTACGAATAGTTTCTAACGGGACATTACATTGAGCAACTGCGTTCCATGTTTCAAAACATGGGTTGTATTGTTCTGAAGAAAGGAGTCCTTGCTGATCAATTCGTACCATTTTATCCAAAGAAACCAAAGACATTTGAAGAGCTCCTTCTAAAAGAAGACCTGGAATGGGAATGTAGGTAGGCACTATCCCACCGGAACCGGAAGAATTACTTACATCAAAATCTGAATTACTCATTTGTATATTATTCTAATATTAAGAAAATTACAAAAAAAATTAACGCAAATGAGGTGTATTACTTATAATTATTATATAATTGTTTTATTTCCAATATTGTAAAATAATTATACCCATTTAAATCTAATACTTCTCCATATTGATTTAATATTCGTATGCTTAATTTACTTAATTTAATTGGTCCAAAATATTCTCTCGATTTATTAATTCCATCATTTGTATTATAGACTATTGCATTTGCCCCTCCAGTAATTGGAATAACTGCAATAATATTATCAGATACATAATTATTAGGACTTACAAGAGAAATTACTGAATTTGTTGTAAAATTGTTATGATAATCATTAACCTCTAAAAATAAATAGTCATTTTGATAGTTTCCATATGGAAACTCACTTTCTAGATAAGCTTCATATATATTATTAATTGAATAATTATAATGGGTATTATTACGAGTGATAGTATACTGATTTAGTTTAAATCCGAGTATATTTGCGGAACTTTTAAAATACGTTAACATTTGATTATGTGGTATATCACAAAAAGAAGTATCGTTAAAAATAATTTGGAAACTAAAATCAGGTGAGTAATAATTATTCGTATTATCAAATGGGTATATTACTTCGGCGTCATTATCACTAGGATGTTTAGCGCGAAATACAAGTTTACTATCTATGTCACTAATCGATACTAATAAATAATTTAATCCTTCTTTATTATAATAAAAATAATTGTTTAAATAGGTAACTATGGCAACACTGTTGTAATTTCCATCTTCAATAATAATTGTGTGTGTCTTATCTTGAACCGGTAAATTATTAAATTGCATGTTGAATAATTTTATAGTAAACACATTATTTTTTTGTTTGCTTGAAATATTATACCAAAAAATAGGAATTTCAAGACAAGAAACTTTCATGCTAATAACATGTTCAATTGGAATTGGAAGGATATAATCAAATGAAGCAGAATCAGTTTTAAAATAATTTATTCTAAATTTGCTGTTTATACATAAATTTTTTGTTTGAGTTTGTCTTTCAATTGGATTAACTAGTCCTGATGAATATTTATAATTATATGTGTTGTTAATATCAATTTGTTTAGGATAAATTAAATTATGATTAGTTGCGATATTTAGCATAAGCATTTCTCTCGATTTATTTAAAAAATGTGTGATTTCGTTAGTTAAATGGTATAATTCTTTACAATTTAGCAATTTATCTTTCATTAATTTAATGTTGTTATTTATATCATCTTCTGTATAACTTGTAGTAAATTTAAAAAAATCCTCAATGTTTTTAATAGTGTAATTTGTAATATCAAAATCAAACTCAAA
>Ga0268279_1001491_pt1 | contig 12793 bp, 12 predicted proteins | sample saktaG_6_FD_190142 | JGI IMG/M metagenome (GOLD analysis project Ga0268279, IMG submission 190142) | Saline water microbial communities from Sakinaw Lake, British Columbia, Canada - sak_2010_1_5_80m | ecosystem: Environmental > Aquatic > Non-marine Saline and Alkaline > Saline ...
CAGAATTAGAGGTTATCAGCCAGGTCGCTTTAGTTTTAATGTTAAAGGAGGAAGATGCGAGGCCTGTGAAGGTCAGGGAGTGAAAAAAATTGAAATGTATTTTTTACCCGACTTATTTGTTGAGTGTGAAGAATGTAAAGGAAAAAGATTTAACAAAGAAACTCTCTCTGTCGAATACCGAGGAAAAAATATTGCCCAGGTTTTGGAAATGACAGTAGAGGAAGCTCTTGAATTTTTCAAAGCAATACCTGGAATTTTTCAAAAATTAAAAACTTTAAACGATGTTGGGTTAGGATACATTCAATTAGGCCAACCGGCTCCCTCTTTGTCTGGCGGAGAGGCTCAGAGAGTGAAGTTAGCCACCGAGCTTTCTAAAAAAGCCACTGGTAAAACTTTATATATATTAGACGAGCCAACTACTGGGCTTCATCCTGATGACATCAAAAAACTAATTTTTGTTTTAAGGCGTTTAGTAGAAAAGGGAAATACGGTTATTATGATTGAGCATGAGCTCGATTGTATAAAGAACACAGATTGGTGCATAGATCTGGGACCCGAGGGAGGCGAGGAGGGTGGATATATTATTGCAGAAGGTTCACCCTACGAAATAGCTAAAAATCGTAAATCCTATACTGGTAAATATTTGAGAGAAGCTTTTTCTGGTAAAGCTCTTTAGAGCTGTCGGTATCAAATACCGACAGCTACATTTGATATTATTAAAAACAAAAAGTAGGGTGGACAATATTTAAACAAAGTGATAAAATAAAATTAGTTCGCGAAAAATAAAATATTTATAGAAAAGGAGGTAAGTGAAGTGAAATACATTATAAGAATAAGAAAAGGACGCCGTATAAAAACACCTTTTTTGGGAAGTAAAACAAAAGCAAGAAGAATTAAATATCTTTTTTATAGAATAGGTTTAAAAAGAGGTGAAGCCAGCGCTCAAAAAGTTTTTCGAGTTTTGGGACTCTGGCAAGAGCGAGAATGGATTTTGGGCTTTGGAGAATACCCAAGATGGGGATACCACGATTATATTTTGCATCAAGATGGCTGGTTTATTTCTTTGGAGGGAGAAATAGTTAATTTTCAAATAAAAAGTTCTCTTCAAGATGCTCAAAAACATCTGGAAGAATATCCTGATGTCCGGCCAATAGTTGTTAGTCCAGGGATAGGTATAGAAGAGTTAAGCGAAGAAATGAGGGAACTTTTTAAAGATAAACTTCTGGAGCTTAACAAAAGCCTATAAGTAAGGCTAGCGAATTGATGATTTTTTCGTTAGCCTTTCTTTTTAGAGGCTTGACAGATTTTTATTAATCTCTAAAATAAAATATTAGCACTCAAAAGTCGTAAGTGCTAACATGATAAAAAATAAATCGGTAGGCGAAGAGGACTTCGTTTTTACTGCGTAAAAAACTCGATATCGATGAAACTAAAGTTTCATCTCCATCTTCGTCTTAATAAATTAAGACTCGATTTATGAAGATTAAACCACTTTCAGACCATATTCTCATTGAGCCGATAAAACAAGAGGAAAAAACAAAAACTGGAATTTTGCTTCCCGAAACCGCTGAAAAAGAAAGACCGGAAGAGGGAAAAGTGATTGCCGTAGGGCCGGGCCGAAAAACTTCCTCTGGCAAAATTATTCCCATAGAAGTAAAAGTAGGGCAAAAGGTTTTGTTTACAAAATACGGTCCAAATGAAATAAAAGTCGCTGATAAAGAATATTTAATTGCTAAAGAAGAAGATATCTTAGCGATTTTAGAATAAATATGGCAAAACAAATTTTTTATCAAGAAGCAGCTCGGAGAAAATTAAAAATAGGGGTAGATAAATTAGCTAATGCGGTCAAGATAACTTTGGGCCCCAAGGGTCGAAATGTGGTTTTAGATAAAGGATTTGGAGCTCCCACCATTACCAATGATGGAGTAAATATTGCCAAAGAAATTGAACTTGAAGACAAAATAGAAAATCTGGGAGCTGAAATTGTTAAAGAAGTGGCTGAAAAAACTAATGATGCAGCTGGAGATGGCACTACCACTGCTACCTTGCTCGCTCAAGCCATAATCACAGAAGGATTAAAGAATGTTACTGCTGGGGCAAATCCCTTAGCAATAAGAAAAGGAATTAAGAAAGCTGCCAAAGTAGTAATAGATTCTCTTAAGAAAACATCAAAGCCTATTTCTGGGAGAGAGGAGATTGCCCAGGTAGCAACCATTTCTGCTGAAGACCCCGAAGTCGGGAAATTAATTGCCGAAGTTATGGAAGAAATTGGAAAAGATGGAGTGATTACGGTTGAGGAATCAAAAACCTTCGGCCTTCAAAAAGAAATTGTTAAAGGGCTTCAGTTTGACAGAGGTTATATCTCCCCTTATATGATTACTGATGCCGAAAGAATGGAAGCAATATTTGAGGATCCTTACATTTTAATCACTGATAAAAAAATTTCGGCTCTGACTGAAATTTTACCGGCACTGGAAAAAATAGCCCAAAGCGGAAAAAAAGAATTAGTTATCATTGCCGACGAAGTAGAAGGAGATGCCTTAGCTACTTTAGTGGTGAACAAACTTCGGGGAATATTTAATACCCTGGCAATAAAAGCCCCTGGTTTTGGAGATAGAAAAAAAGAGATGTTAGAAGACATTGCCATAGTAACGGGTGGTCAGGTAATTTCAGAAGAAATTGGTTTAAAACTCGATAAAATTGAAATGAAGATGTTCGGCCATGCCAGAAAAGTTGTCTCAACTAAAGAGAATACTACAATTATTGAAGGGAAGGGAGAAAAAGGAAATATTGAAAATAGAGTTTCTCAAATTAAAAAGCAAATTAAAGGAACAGAATCAGAATTTGATAAAGAGAAGCTTCAGGAAAGGTTAGCTAAGCTATCTGGCGGAGTAGCAGTAATTAAGGTAGGAGCTGCCACCGAGGTTGAACAGAAAGCTCGGCAGCATAAAACCGAAGATGCCCTTTCAGCAACCAGAGCGGCGGTTGAAGAAGGAGTTGTTACTGGAGGAGGAGTAGCTTTACTCCGCTCCTTAAAAAGCTTAAAAGAGATTAAGGCCGAAGGCGAAGAAAAAATCGGAATAGCAATTTTAAAAAGAGCGCTCGAGGAACCAATAAGGCAAATTGCCCAAAATGCCGGCAGGGATGGTTCAGTGGTAGCGGCTGAAGTTCTAAAGGGGGAGGGCAGTTTTGGTTATAATGCTGCTACCGACACCTATGAGGATTTGATGAAGGCTGGTATTGTTGACCCGACAAAAGTTGTTAGGTCGGCTTTAGAAAATGCTGTTTCGGCAGCTAGTATGTTTTTGACTACCGAATGCGTAGTGGCAGAATTACCGGAAGAAAAAGAGAAGAAAATGCCGGGAATGCCCGAAGAATACTAAGATTTGACTAATAAGCAAAAAACCGAAACCAGACTTTTAAAAGTCTGGTTTTGTAATTTATTTATTTGCCAAAATTTGAATAATTTTCTATAATAGGCAATAGACAAGGTCGATAATAATTAAAAAATTTTTAAGATTATGAACCCTTTTCGAATTATTTTAATAATAGCTGCTATTATTGTTTTATGGGTAATTTTTGCCTATAACCGCTTGGTTTTGCTTTTGAATCGGGCGAAAGAGGCCTGGGCAGATATTGATGTTCAGTTAAAGAGAAGATATAATTTGATTCCCAATTTAGTTGAAACCGTTAAAGGCTATGCCAGCCATGAAAGAGAACTCTTTGAAAAGGTTACTCAAGCCAGAACCCAAGCCATGGGCGCTCAAGGAATAGAAGAGAAGGCAAAAGCTGAGAATATGCTCAGCGGCACCTTGAAATCATTATTTGCAGTGGCTGAAAACTACCCTGACCTGAAAGCGTCTGTTAACTTTTTGGAACTGCAGAGGGAACTTCGTGATACTGAAGACAAAATTCAAGCTGCCAGGCGCTTTTACAACGCCAATGTTAGAGATTTGCGCATCAAGATTGAAAGCGTTCCTTCAAACGTGGTCGCGAAAATGTTTGGCTTTAAGAAAATGGAGTTGTTCGAAATTGAAGAAGCCGCAGCCAGAGAGCCGGTATCAGTGAAGTTCTAACTTTTGCTATGACACTATATACTCAGGCTGAATCAAATATCCGTAAAACCTGGTTATTACTTATTGCCTTTTTGATTTTTATTATCGCTTTGGGTTGGCTTTTCAGTTATTTATTGGATAATTCTATTTTTTTGATTTTAGCCGTAGCCATTGCTCTTTTGCAAAGTTTTTTTGCTTATTGGTATTCGGATAAAATTGTTTTGGCGATAACTAGGGCCAGAAAAATTGAGAAAAAAGACAACCCGGAGCTCTATAGAATTGTAGAAAATCTTTGTATTACTGCCGGTCTTCCTCTGCCAAAAATTTATATCATAGGGGAGCAACAGCCAAATGCCTTTGCTACCGGCAGAAACGCTGAAAATTCTGTGATAGCTGTAACTCAAGGGCTTTTAGAGAAATTAGAGAGGCCGGAATTAGAAGGGGTCCTAGCCCATGAACTTTCTCATATTGGAAACAAAGATATACTTTTGGGTACGGTGGTGGTAATTTTAGTCGGGATTATGGCCATGCTTTCAAACTGGTTTTTGAGAATTAGTTTTTGGGGAGGGACGAGAAGGGATTCTCGGGGTTCAAGCGGATTAATTTTAATGATTTTGGGAATAATTGCCGCTATCTTAGCTCCAATTGCCGCCGTCTTAATCCAGCTGGCAGTTTCTCGAAAAAGAGAATTTTTAGCCGATGCCTCCGGGGCTCTTTTAACAAGGTACCCGGAAGGTTTAGCCAAAGCTTTAGAAAAAATTTCAGCCGACCAAAGCTCAATGAGAATAGCCTCCAATTCCACCGCCCATCTTTTTATCGCTTCACCTTTTCGAGGAAAACAATCCAAAAGCTGGTTCACCAAATTATTTTTAACCCATCCTCCCGTAGAGGAACGGATTAGGGCGCTTCGCGGAATGGAGATTTAATTTTTAATTTTTATGACGTGTCCTCTTTGTAAAAAACCATTAGATAGAGCTATTTTATACGGCGTTGAGGTAAATTTTTGTCCTGACTGCCTTGGTCTTTGGTTTGAGGCAGAAGAATTAAGATTAGCAAAAGACCAAAAAGATAGAAGTTTAAGGTGGTTAGATATTGATTTATGGAAAGATGAAACTAAATTTAAAATATCTCCCGGAATGAGACTTTGTCCTTTTTGCAGATTACCGCTTTATGAAGTATACTATGGCGATTCTCGGATTATCGTTGATGTTTGTAATTTGTGCCAGGGGACCTGGCTTGATAGGAGCGAATTTAAAAAAATAATTGAATATCTAAAAAAGAAAGCGGATTTTGAGCTTTTAGAAAACTACGCCAAAAATCTAACTGAGGAATTTTGGGAAATTTTTACTGGTCCGGAAACTTTAAAAGAAGAAATTTCAGACTTTTTAATAATTTTGAAACTTTTAAATTATAAATTTGCAACCCAACATCCAATAATTGCGAAAATAATTTCACAGTTGCCAAAATAAATTCAGGGAGAGGTGCAGGAGCGGTTTAACTGGCGGTCCTGGAAAGACCGTGTATCGAAAGGTACCGTGGGTTCGAATCCCACCCTCTCCGATGTTAAAATGATTAAAAAATTCAAAACCATACAAAGCGAATTAAAAGAAATTAGTGATTTTGAGAAGGGTTGCTGGGTAAATGTTTCAAACCAGACCAACAATAACGAACTGAAAACATTATGTCAGAAATTAAATGTTCCCTTGGATTTTTTAACAGACCCATTAGATGTTAATGAAAGGTCCAGAATTGAGACAGAAGGGGGATATACTCTGATTGTGCTAAGAGCACCTTTATTTGACGAGAATAATGTTGATGTTCCTTTTACTACTCTGCCCATTGGTATAATATTTAATGAAGATTTATTCATTACCGTATGTTCCAAAGATAGCGAAATTATTGCAGATTTTATCAATGGTAAAGTAAAGAACTTTTCAACTGAAGATAAAAGCTCTGCCATTTTAAAAATATTTTCCAGAACAGCTTTATTATATTTGAAGTATCTAAGAGAGATTAACAGTAGAACAAATATTGTTGAGAAAGAATTGCATAAGGCAATGAAAAATGAAGAGCTGATAAAGCTATTGAACATAGAGAAGAGCCTGGTTTTTTTTGTAACTTCTTTGAAAGCAAATGAATTTATGATGGACCGACTGCAGAAAATGGAAATTGTAAAATTGGACTCTGAAGACAAGAATTTATTGGAAGATGTAATCATAGAAAATAAACAGGCCATAGAAATGGCCAATGTTTACAGTAATATCCTCAGCGGAATGATGGACGCCTTCGCCTCGGTTATTTCGAACAACTTGAATGTTGTGCTGAAATTCCTGACATCAGTTACAATAATTGTGATGATTCCAACATTGATAGCTAGCATCTATGGCATGAATGTAGAGTTACCGTTTCAGCATTCCCTGCATGCTTTCGTTATAGTTATGATTATTTCAATAGTTTTATCAATGAGTGGCGTATTGATGTTTATGAAAAGAAAATGGTTTTGATTATGTTTTCGCTTAACTGATGTTTGTGCTTAATTTGGTTAAGCACAACTTTAAAAGGGAATATTGCTTTTTTACAAATATAAAATACTTTTAGGAGGAGGTATTAATAATGAATGAAAAGAGTAAAAAGAGAAAAATCTTTTATTGCACGGAGGAAGAGATAACAATGCATGAATTAAAAGACCCAAAGTTTTTTGAAGGAGGAAGGCCACTAGTAGACATTAGTGCATGGGCTAAAAAAATTAAAGAGGTGGATCCGGACGGAAAAAAGGCACGCGCGCTAGCAAACAAATATGCGAAGAAATATCGAGCAAAAAAATAGAAGCAAAAGACAGATCTCTAAGAGAAATTAAAAAACTAAAAAATCAAAAGCCGGTCTGCCAAAATTTGACCGGCTTTTTAGGAAAGATTCATTTTAGTAGTGATAGATTATTTTTTATTTAGAATTTTATAATATACTTTCTCGTATTCATCAACCATTTTTTCCAAACTAAAATTTTCCTCTACATGTTTACGGCAATCCTCGGGCTTTATTTTGTCTATATTTTTTAAAGCTCTTTTTAACCCATTAATTCCTTCTTTTGGAGGAACAACAAAACCGGTTTTTCCATCAACTATAAGTTCTGAAACAGCCCCTCTGTCAAAACCAATAACCGGCGTTCCGCAAGATTGAGCTTCTGCCATTACCAAACCAAAGGGCTCTTGCCAGTTAACAGTCATTAAGAATGCTTTTGCTTTTTGCATCAGTCTTGCAACCTCTTTTTTGGTTAATGGCTGCTCAGGAGAAACCGGCCCTATCCATTTAATTTTTTTGTTTAAATAGGGTTTAATATCTCTCTCAAAAAATCCGGGGGCTTCAACTTTACCAGCTAACAAAAGTTTTGAATTGGTTTCTTTAGCTAATTTTATTGCCCATCTTATGCCCTTAGGATCCATAAAACCCCCTTTTTTATCTTTGGCACAGCTTAACCTTCCAATCCATAAAAGATAATCCTCCTTTTGGGCAGAAAATTTATACAACTCGGTATCTGCTCCATTATGAATTACTTTGTAAATTTTTGTTTTTTTAGCTAATTTTACGGCTGCTTTAGAAATACAAATAAAATAACTCTTTTTAAAAAGAGAAAGAGCTTCGTCAAGCTCTGTGGTCATTTGAGCGTGGATGGTGGTAATTATTGGAGTTTTAATATTTTTTTTAATAAGTAATGGAATAAATTCAGGATAACAATGGTTGTGAATAATATCAAAATTGTTTCCAATCTTTTCAAGCATTTTTGCCATTTTAGTCAAAAAAGCAGTGTGAGCATAAAAAGGATTTTCAAAAGCCCCCATTTCTATAAAAGATTTGGGAATTGCTTGAATGATTTTTGCCCCAGGAACAAAACTATTTCCAGTTCCTAAAATTGAAACTTTATGTCCTTTTTTAATCAAACCCGAAACTAAATCAAAAATCATTCTTGGCCTTGCAGCAGTAATTCTTGGAGTAACTTTTCTTAGTAGCAGTGAGACAATGAGAATTTTCATGTATATTACAATTATTTTATCTTAATAATTTTTTAATTATTTTTTCATAATCATCGACCATTTTTTCAGTAGAAAAATATTTTTCAACTCGTTCCCTACATTTTTTTCTGTTAATTTTATCTATATTTTTAATTGCTTTAACCATTTCGCTGACATTTTTTACAATAAAACCAGTTTTTTTATTTTTCACAACTTCAGGAACCGCTCCATTAGGATAAGCGATTACTGGAACTCCGCAAGCCATCGCTTCTGCCATCGCTAAGCCAAAGGGCTCTGGCCATTTAATTGGAAAAAGAAAAGCTTTGGCGTATTTCAGTAAATCAATTCGTTTTTTACCCCAAACCTCTCCAATATATTTAATTTTTTTACCGTCAATTAGGGGTTTTATTTCCTTTGAAAAATAGGGTTCTCTCTTTTTCCCTCCAGCTAAAATTAATTTAACTTTAGCTCTTTTTGCTGCTAAAATAGCATCTTTAGGATTTTTATGTTCTCCCAAAGCTCCCATATAGAGAAAATAATCTTTTGGTTTTTGGCAGAATTCAAACCCTGAAAGATTTATCCCATTATAGACAGTTCCCAAATAGTTAATGTTAGTAAATCCCTTTCTTTGATTATTTGATATAGTAATAACATTTGGTTTTTTATAAGAGGAAAGAACATCGGCAACTTCCTTGAAGATTGGCAAGTGCAAAATACTAACTATCGGAGTTTTAATAAAAAGAGAAAGGGGTAAAAAGAGGTAACCGCCTCGGGCGTGATTAAAAATAATATCAAATTCTCCCTCTCTTTTTATAATTTCCCTCATTACTCTAGCTATATAGGCACTCTCAATCCGTAGAGGGCGGGAAGATTCTATACAAGTGGTATCTATTTTTCTTTCAATTATTGTTTTTTTAAAAATTTGGATAAATTTAGCTGAGCCTCTATATTTCCCTGCCCCAAAAAGACTTACTTTATAACCCCTTTTTGTAAGACCTTCTATCATTTCTTGGGCAATTCTTTCTGTCCCGCCTTGTCCTTTTGGCGGGACGGTAGTAAAAGGCGGAACTATTACTCCAATTTTTAAATTTTTCTTTTTCATGATTAATACTTTATTATACTAAAAAGAGTTTCCTCTAGGAAGCTCTTTTTTCAACTTGAATATTCTAAAAAGATTTAAGGGCTTCTTATTCTTTTTTTGTTTTGAACTCATTTTTTTCCATTCTTTCTCTTTTTATTATCCCCATTCGTATAAGCTTTTTTATAAATCCTTATGTATTTTTGAGCAGTTTTCTTCCAGGTGAATTTTTTTTCAACTGTCTTCCTTGCCGCTTCTCCCATTTTCTTTCTTAATTCATCGTTTTCTAATAACTTATTACAGGCCTCTGTTATTTGCCGGCTATTCTTTGGTCTGACCAAAAGTCCGTTTATTCCATCCCTTACTGCTAGAGGAATCCCTCCCTTTCTGGTAGCGATTACCGGGGTATTGCCAGCCATTGCTTCTAAAATTACAAGCCCTAAAGGTTCATCCCAGACAGAAGGAGCAACAAAGACATCGGCTCGGTAGTAAAATTCTTCTAACTCCTCTTTTTTCTCGTTTCCCATATAACCGAGGAAGTGAACATTTTCTAACTTCAACTTATATGTTAAATCCTCTAAGTTTTTCTTTTCAGGTCCATCTCCGAGTATATAAATATCTCCTTTAATGTCTTTGGCCGCGTTTATGAGATAGAAAACACCTTTTTGGGGCGTAAGCTTCCCTGAAAAAAGAACAACTTTTTTGCCTTTCAGTTTATATTTTTTATTGATAATTCTTATTTTTCTCTCTGGCTGGAAGTTTTCAAGATAAATACCGCCGGGAATAATTCTTGTCTTACGAGAAAACTCTTTGCCAAAGACCCTTAACAGCCAACTTTTTGTGTCACCGCTTACAGCTACTATTTTTTTTACTCTTCTTAAGGCATCCTGGGAGGGGGCAATAAAAATTTTATTTTCGGAAGCGGTTAAAACCCCTGTTCCATGTGAAGTAACTATAAAATTTATCCCGTATAGCGCTTTTATAAAATTTGCTACCCATAAAAGAAGGGAAATGTGTTGAACATGAATTAGGTCTGGGTGAAAATCATCAACTGCTCTTATTGCGCTTCTTAAAAAGAAATTAAAGACCTGAGATATTTCCTTAGGAGTTAGGTCTTTATAGAGTCTGCAAACAGGCCAATCAGGATGACCGGTAAAAGCAACCGGAAAGGGTAATTCTAAAGGATAAATTTTTACTCCGGCATGTTTCTCTTTACTTTCTGGACAGACTATAGCTGTTTTTATCTTTTCGGCTTTGTTAATTTCGGTGGCTAATTCTCTGGTGTAAGTTCCAGAACCACATCCCCATAAAGGAAAACACTGCAGAAATAGAACTTTATTTATTTTCGGCTTTTTATCCATAGTAAAACATTTTTTAATCCCGTTAATAAAATTAACGGGATTGTCTTTCTATTGTATCTCTTAAGAGTATGGTGTCAAATGGTTTGGGGTAAAAAGTTGTTTTTTTAAAAAAATGTATTAAAATAAATATAGTTGTTTATGCAAGATTCTCTAATTGACGAAATTAAAGAGAGATTAGACATTGTCGAAGTAATTGGAAGTTATATTAAGCTTCAAAAAGCCGGAGCTAACTACAGAGCTCTTTGTCCTTTTCATTCGGAAAAAAACCCTTCTTTTTTTGTTTCCCCGGCTCGTCAAATCTGGCATTGTTTCGGAGGCTGTAGTTTAGGGGGCGACATGTTTAAGTTTGTAATGAAAATAGAAGGAGTAGAATTTGGGGACGCCTTGCGAATTTTAGCTCAAAAAGCCGGAGTTGAATTAAAAAGGCAAACGCCGGAATACAAAGAATGGCAAACAGAAAGAAACCGGCTTTATGAAATTTGTGATTTGGCAACAAAATTTTTTGAAAAACAAATTGAAGAAAGTAAAACGGGCAAAGAAGCAGAAAAATATCTTTTGGAAAGGGGAATTAATGAAGAAAGTTTAAAGAAATGGCGCATAGGTTATGCTCCCGATGTTTGGCAGGGGTTGGCCGACTTTTTAACTTCTCGAGGTTACGGTCAAGAAGAAATTAAAAAAGCTGGATTAGGGCTATCTTCTGAACGAGGCTCATTTTATGATAGGTTCAGGGGAAGAATTATTTTTCCAATTTTCGATTTAAATTCCCAAGTAATAGGTTTTGGGGGCAGAGTTTTTAAAGAAAAAGACCAAAAAGAAATCGCCAAATATGTTAATACCCCTAACACTTTGCTTTATGATAAAAGTCGCCTTTTATACGGTTTAGATAAGGCTAAGGGAGAAATTCGGAAACGAGATTCCTGTATTCTGGTTGAAGGATATACCGACGTGATTATGGTTTCCCAGGCAGGTAATGCTAATGTGGCGGCAACCTCAGGAACTGCTTTGACTCCTTATCAACTCAAAATTCTAAAAAGATATTCAGAAAATCTTCTGACTGCTTTTGATATGGATATTGCCGGTGACACTGCTACCAAGCGCGGAGTGGATTTAGCCCAGGCGAGAGGTTTTAATATAAAAGTGATTACTATGCCCTCAGGTTCGGATCCTGCCGATATTGTTTCCAAGAACCCAAAGGATTGGGAAAAACTAGTTGGAGAAGCGAAATCGATTCTTGAATTTTATTTTAAAACTACTTTTGCCCTATCAAACCCCAAAACCCCCGAAGGAAAGAGAGAGATTTCAAAGATTTTATTGCCAGTCATAAAAAGAATTCCAAATAAAATCGAACAGGCTTTTTGGATTCAAGAACTTGCTAAAAAATTAGAGGTAAAAGAGGAAAGTGTAGAAGAAGAATTAAAAAAAACAAAAGATTTACCCTCTGTTTACCCTGGGCCAGAGGAAGGCAGCGAGGGAAAAGAGAATCTGTCAGAGATAAAGCAAAAAACTCGGAAAGAACTCTTAGAAGAGCAGATATTGACCTTCATTTTGAAATCTCCGGAAAACCTCGATTTAATTGCTAAAAAAGAGATTTCTCTTTTTTCTCCTCAAATTTCTCAGATTCTAACATATTTTAAAAAATCTCAAGATTTTCCTGCCCTAAGTTCATCCCTTGGCACCCCAAGACAAATTAAAGCCCTTCAGAAAAATTTACCGATTGAACTTATTGATTTGATAAATTATCTTTCCTTAAAAGCAGAAGTTGAGGAATTGGACCTGCCCGACCTGAAAGAAGAATTTAAAAATTGCCTGAAAGAAATCAGAATCTTGGAAATTAAAAATAAATTAGGTCAATTTTCTCGAAATATTAAAAAAGCTGAGGAAGAAAAAGATTCGCCAAAAATCAAAAAACTTTTAGGAGAATTTAATTCTCACTCCAAATCGCTTCGCGATTTGGAGACGACATAATCAATAAGATGAAAAAAACAAAAAAGAAGACCTCACTCTATCATCCCCAAAAAAGAAAAATGGTCAAAGAGGATAAATCCTCTTCTTCCCCCTTCGCTGCGGCTCGGGTAAGGAAAGGCCGCCGGAAAATAAATAAAAAAAAGAAAATAGTTAGAAGGAAGCTTAAAAAGATTTTTCTACCAGAAAAACTTCAGGCCTTAATTGAAAAGGGGAAACAGCGAGGTTTTATTACTATTTCAGAAATTTTACATTTTTTCCCGGAAATAGAAAAAGATATTCAAGGAGTGGAGCATCTTTATGAGAGCCTGGAAAAAGAGGGAATTGAAG
>Ga0268279_1001492_pt1 | contig 12788 bp, 11 predicted proteins | sample saktaG_6_FD_190142 | JGI IMG/M metagenome (GOLD analysis project Ga0268279, IMG submission 190142) | Saline water microbial communities from Sakinaw Lake, British Columbia, Canada - sak_2010_1_5_80m | ecosystem: Environmental > Aquatic > Non-marine Saline and Alkaline > Saline ...
ATTTTCGATTTCGGGGACGTCAAAATGGACGAGGTCATGACGCCCCGCGCCAACCTGCTCTACTTCCCGGTGGAGATGCCGCTCAGGGAAATGATCCGTGAACTGAAGGAAAAACACGTCTCCAAGGTTCCGATTTACAAGGATAACCGCGATGACATCCTCGGGATTCTTTTTGCCACCGATCTGATCGGACTCAGCCGGAAGGAGATTGAAGATTCCGACAGTACACTCCGGCGGATTTTGCGTAAGCCCTATTTCGTGCCGGTGACGAAACGAGCCGAGGAGTTGTTCCGGGCCTTCCAGCACCGCAAAATATCAATCGCCATTGTTCTGGATGAGTACGGCGGCGTGCTGGGGCTGGTGACGATGGAGGATTTACTCGAAGAGATTTTCGGCGAAATTCGTAACGAGTTCGAGGAAAAGGATTCACAACACGAGAAAATTTCCGAATATCTTTACCGGATTCGGGCTTCCATGACGCTGGATGAATGCAGTGAATTGCTGGATGTCGCGCTGGTTTCGGACGAGGTGGATACGATCGGCGGGTTGATTTTCTCGCTCTTTGGTGAGCTGCCCAAAGAGAAGGCCACCATCATGTATCACAACCTGCAGTTTACCGTGGATAAAATCGAGGGCAACCGTATCGAAATGCTGACGGTGAAGAAGAAATAATGTCGACGACGCTATCAATCGTGATCATCGCCCTGTGTGTGCTCGGAGAGGGATTTTTCTCCGGGGCCGAGATCGGCCTCATTTCCATGGACAAATTGCAGCTGCGGCATGCCGCCAAGCGCGGTCAGCATTCCGCCCGCCTGATCCTGGAGATGCTCAAGAAACCGGAATGGATTCTGGGCACGACCCTGCTCGGCACCAACGTCTTCGTTATCACCAGTACGACCCTGGCGGCGGCGCTTTTTCACGGCTGGCTGGGCACCATTGGAATTCCGGTTTCGATCGCGGTGATGGCGTTTGTAAACTGGATTTTCGCCGAGATTGTCCCGAAAAGCATTTTTCAGCAGCTGAGCAACACGATCACGCCCAGGATTGCTTTTATCGTGCGCGGCTTTTCGATCCTGACCTATCCGGTCGTCTGGCTCTTTTCGCAGATGGCGTCGCTGCTGGCAAGCATGTTGGGCGGCAAGCCGCCGAGCCCGGATATCCGTTTCATCAGCAAGGAGGAACTCAAACTCCTGATGCAGATGACCGGGGAGCGCAGCGATGTTAAACCATCCGAAAAGAAAATGATCAACCGCTTGCTCTCTTTTACGGAGACCGAGGTGCAGAACATCATGGTGCCGCTGATCGAGGTGGAGGCCGTCAGCGATCAGATCACTGTCGGCCAGGCGATCGAGAAATTCGTGCAGACCAAACACCGCCGCCTGCCGGTTTACGTCGAGCGGGTTGACCGGATCGTGGGCGTGTTGAACAGTTTCGATACTCTCGCGGAAGATCCGCAGAAGAAAATAAAATCCCTGGTCCGCAGCACCTACTTTGTGCCGCCTTCGATGAGCGTGGCCGTTCTGCTGGAACAGTTGCAGAACAATCGCCGCAACATGGCTGTCGTTGTGGATGAATTCGGCGGCGCCGAGGGGATCGTGACCGTCGAAGACATTCTCGAGGAAGTCGTCGGTGAGATCGAAGACGAGTACGATAAGGTTCAGCCGCTCTATCGCAAACTGGACAACGGCGGGATCGTCGTTAACGGCCGCATGGAAATAGATGAATTCAATGAGCGTTTCGGTCTGGAAATCCCGGACGGCGATTATGAAACCGTCGGCGGATTTGTGGTACACTCCCTGAAACATATCCCGCGAACCGGTGAGCTAGTCCAGCTTCAGAATGGGACGATTACCGTGAAGAAGGCCACGCGCCGCACCGTGAACGAACTTTTGCTTCAATTCAAAAACAAAGAATAGTATAAACTCAGATCGATTCGGGAGCCCGGCTGTCCGACGGATGGGCCGGGAGTGGTGGAGGGAACGATCTATGGGATACCGCATTTTGGCCGAAAATCAAGTAAGCTTACTTTAACCAGCCGTTATCGAGGTACCAGCGGGCCGTGATCTCGAAACCGCTGGCGAGATCGTGTTTGGGCTCAAAGTTCAGTTTTTCTTTGGCTTTGGCGGCGCTGCAAATCCAGAACGGCCGGGCAATTTCCCGGTATTTATCCGGGGTGAACATCATCGTACGCCCCGACAGACGGCGCCAGAGATCAGCGATTCCGGCGGCAATTTTAAGACACCAGAGAGGGATGAAAACCGGCAATGTCCAGGTACGCAGAGCCGTTTTGGCGGTCCTGATCACATCCTGAAACAGGTGGCCGTTTTCGTTGTCGGTGGCGATGAAGATTTCGCCGGAAGCCGGTTTCGCGTTGGCGATGTCGATCAGCAGCCGGACCAGGTCGTCGATGTAGATCAGACTGATGAAATGTTTCTCTCTGCCGATTTTGGGATTGATATGGGCTTTGGCCAGTTTGAAAAACAGGCAGGTTTCCTGGTCGCCGGGTCCGTACACGATGGCCGGCCGGACGATCGCACTGCGCAGGTGGTGTTTGCGTTTCAGGACGGCGATTTCGGCGGCGAGTTTGCTTTGCCCGTAAGCGGACACGGGATAACAGGGATCATCCTCCGTTTTAGGATGATCGGGATCATTGGCCGGTCCGCCGGCGGCCTGGGAACTGATCAGAATGAACTGGGCCGTTTTTTTACCGGTCTGGGTCATGGCTTCGAGCAGGTTCTCCGTTCCGAGATAATTTATTTCGAAAAAGGACTTGGAATTTTTGGCTTTGGTCGCGCCGGCCAGGTGGAAGATAACATCGATGTTTTTGCAGGCGGTTTCGAGTGCGTGAAAATCGCTCAACTCGCCGATCATCCATTCGACATCATCCAGGAATTCCAGCGGTTTAAAGCTGGTGCTGCGGGCCAGGCAGCGGACTTCCCACTTTTCGGCAAGTAGTTGTTTGACCAGGTGTTGTCCGATGAACCCTGTCGATCCGGTTACCAATGCTTTCATAAATCTGCCTCTGTGTAAGAAATAGTCGTTCTTTTTTTCACCCTCAACTTCAGCCGGAATTTAACGAGATCATTCCAAATGGATAAGAAAAAAGTAAAGCCGGATTCATGGAATAAATTGGGTTTGCTCGCAGATTAAGGGTAAATTAGCCGCCTGCTTTTTTAGAATGCAATGTTGGAGAAATGAATGCAGATAGGAATTGTGGGGTTGCCGTATTCGGGGAAAAGTACCCTGTTTGCGACACTCCTGAGTCATAAACCGGACGGGGACGGCACCCGCGGGCGACAGGAAGCCGAACGCGGCATCGTTAAAATTCCCGATGAGCGATTGGATACCCTGACCCGGCTCTACAATCCGCGGCGCAAAGTCAACGCCACTATCGAGTATCTCAAGGTACCGGGCCTGGAAAAAATGGAACGTAGCGATAAGGGACTGCCGGCCCAGTTTATCGCCAATCTGAAGACGGTCGACGCCATTTTGTTGATGGTGCGGGCTTTCGATAACGATTTGTTTCCGCATCCTTTCGAACGGATCGATCCGAAAGCCGACATCGAATTTGTGAACACCGAATTCCTGATCTCGGACCTTCTGATCGTGGAAAACCGGCTGGAGAAACTCGCGAAATCACTGCGCAATGTGCAGAACGCCGATGAAAAGAAAGAATTCGATCTGCTCCAAAAATGCCGCGCGCAGCTCGAAGAGGAAAGACCACTGCGCGAGATGCAGCTGGCCGATGCTGAGGAAAAAGTGCTGCGCGGCTTCCAGTTTCTGACTGCCAAGCCGCTGCTTTATGTAATCAACATCAATGAGAAAGACCTGCCCGGCGTCGCGGAGACGCTGAATCAATTCCAGTCTATCCTGACGCCGAAAACCGCCGTAACCGCATTATGCGCGGAAATCGAGGGCGAGATCGGGCAACTTGGCGAAGAAGATCAGCAGCTCTTCCTGGAGGAATTGGGAATTGAGCGGCCGGCGCTGTATAACGTCATTCATCACTCGCATGAACTGATGGGGCTGATGTCGTTTTTCACGGTGGGTGAAGACGAATGCCGTTCATGGACGATCCGCAAGGGCATCAACGCCCAGAAGGCCGCCGGGGTGATTCATTCCGATCTGGAACGCGGCTTCATTCGCGCCGAAGTAGTCTCGTACGATAACCTGATCAAATACGGCAGCATGCCCGCCTGCAAAGCCAACGGCGTAGCGCGCCTGGAAGGCAAGGAGTACGTCGTACAGGACGGCGATATCATGGAAATCCGTTTCAACGTCTGACCGATTGGTTCTCCGGGTAACGTCCCTTTGCACGGAATTTTGGACTTTCTTCTTTATCCTTCATTTTGTAAACTCGTTTACAGCATTTTGAGGAATTAAATCCGGGACCGGAATCATGGCGCAGATTATATTGGAAGAACAGATGCGGGAAGAGCGTTGGCTGCTCTGGCTGCGCGGCTATTCGGATAGAGTTGTCGGGCGCCTGCGAAATGAGAGTCTCAGTGAGGCGGAAGCCCTGGAAATCCTGCAAACCGCCCGGCAGAAGATCCTGACGCACTTCCCGGGCAAAGAGCGGGAGTACGAAATGATCTATGACCGCCGCTTTAAACGGGTGCTTCTGGCCTGCGGGCATTGTCCGAATCTGGGCGTTCCCGGTGATGGCCCGCAAGACCCGGATTGATATTTTTGCGTTAGCTGTAAAAGGAGAACCGCTATGGATCGAGAGAAAGCCTGGAAACTTTTAAATGAGTACACGAAAACAGACAGCCTGATCAAACATGCTCTGGCGGTCGAGGCCGCGATGCGCCATTACGCCGAATATTATGGTGAAGATCCGGACTATTGGGGAGTTGTCGGCCTGCTGCATGACTTCGATTATGAGATGTTCCCGGACGCGCAGAATCATCCCTATCGCGGGAATGAAATCCTGGCGCGGGAAGGTTACCCGGAAGAGATGCGCAAGGCCATTATGGGACATGCCGACTATACCGGAACGGAGCGGGATACGCTGCTGGCCAAGACGCTTTTCGCCGTTGACGAACTGGCCGGTTTTGTGATTGCCGTGGCGCTGGTGCGTCCCTCGCAGAGTGTTTATGATGTAACGCCCCAATCGGTGCGCAAGAAATTCAAGCAGCATTCTTTTGCGGCCAAGGTCAACCGCGAGGAGATCCGGCAGGGTATCGCTGAACTCGGCGTGGAGGAGAGCGAACACATCCAGCGCGTGATCGATGCGCTCAAAACCATTGCCAAAGATTTGAAGCTGGAAGGAAATTTATCCGTCTGAAGAAAGCACTTTTTCGGGAGGGCGGGCATCACGCAATTTTGTATGGGTTGATAAACCCATGAAAATTCATTAATATACGCTATGGTATGAAACCGTTCATACCATCTAAATTGTGAGAATCCGGCAGACCGCAAAGCGGATTGGGTGTCAGAATCCATCTGCCGTGAAATAGATTCGAAAGCTTTGCTGGAAGAAAATTTTGCTGGAAAATAAGCTCCTTCGTCAGCTCGAAACTGAGATCTTTCCCCGTGTCGCCAAGCCCGGCCGCTACACGGGCAATGAGACAAATATCATCCGGAAAAACCATGTTGAGGTGGCTGTCAGCGTGGCGTTGGCTTTCCCGGATCTCTATGATGTAGGCATGTCGTACTACGGTTTCCAGATTCTCTATCATCTCCTCAACCGGGAGAAAGATATCGTGGCGGAACGCGTATTCGCGCCCTGGGACGATATGGAGGCGGAACTGCGCCGGCACGCCATCCCGCTCTACAGCCTTGAGAGCAAGACGGCCCTGAAAGATTTTGATCTGCTCGGTTTCACACTGCAGTATGAATTATGCTACAGCAATGTACTGAATATGCTGGATCTGGCCGGAATCCCGCTACGGTCGCGGGAGCGAGGCGCGGGCGATCCCTTTATCGTGGCCGGCGGCGGTTGTGCCTACAATCCCGAACCGCTGGCCGACTTTGTGGATTTTTTCTTTATCGGCGATGCCGAAGAGTCGATCGTTCCGGTGGTGAGGGAACTGGCCCGCTTGAGGCGGGATGGGTTGCCCCGGGAGCAAATCCTGCGTAAACTGGCGACCGGATTCTCCGGTATTTACGCGCCTTCGCTTTACCATGTTGAAACCGGACCGGATGGACAGTTTGACGGCTTGCGCCCAGACTACGATGATATTCCACCCAGGATTAAGGCCAACCGGGTGGCGGAACTGGCGGCGGACAACTATCCGGAAAAACCCATCATGCCGCTAGTTGAAATTGCGCAGGATCGCCTGGTTGCGGAGATCATGCGCGGGTGCACCCAGGGCTGCCGCTTTTGCCAGGCGGGCATGCTTTACCGGCCGATCCGGGAGCGCGAGCCGGACGAATTGACGGAGCAGATATTGAAATCTTTGCAGGCCACCGGCTACGATGATCTGTCGCTCCTGTCACTGTCGACTTCGGATTATACGGGGCTTCAGCGGGTTGTCGAAGATACCACGGAATTTCGGGAGCAGCGCCGCATCTCGATCAGTCTGCCCTCGTTGCGCCTTGACAGTTTTTCGGAAGGAGTAGCGCAGGCTGCCAGCCAGACGCGCAAATCGGGCTTGACCTTCGCGCCGGAAGCCGGTTCCGAACGCTTGCGGCGGGTGATCAACAAAAGAATCAGCGAGGACGAATTGCTGCAGTCCGTCGAAATTGCGCTCAGGCATGGCTGGCGCTCGCTGAAGCTGTATTTTATGCTGGGATTACCGACCGAAACCGATGATGATTTGCAGGCCATCGTTGATCTGACCGCCCGGGTGCTGGCCGTTGGCAAATCCAAACTCACTCTGAATGTCACGCTCTCGCCCTTCATTCCCAAAGCGTTCACGCCCTTTCAATGGGAGGCGCAGGATTCACCCGAAGAGAATCAGCGCAAACTGGACTTTCTCAAGCCGCGCCTACGCGAACTGAAATTTATCAAGGTGATGGGGCGGGACCCGCAGGTGTCGCGCCTGGAGGGCATCATGGCGCGTGGCGACCGGCGGCTTTCCGATGTGATTTATCGCGCCTGGGAAAAGGGTGCCCGTTTCGATTCCTGGACGGAATTCTTTGCGCCGCAATTGTGGTCCGAAGCCTTTGCGGAAAGCGGCGTTAATCCGGATGATTATATAAAAAAAATTGCAACAGATGCTGTCCTTCCCTGGGAAATCATCGATCCGCTGATTAGCCGCGCATTCCTGCTGGGCGAGCGCGAAAAAGCCCTGCGCGCGGAAAGCACCGCCGATTGCCGCTCCGGTTGTTTGAGCTGCGGTGTGTGCGTTCCCGGGGCGCTGGATATGCGTATTGCCGGGGAGAGCGCAAGTGTGCCTGCCGGCGTCGTTCAGGAAACCGCCGAGCCGCTTCCGACCCGCTATCGTCTGAAATTCAAAAAAGGGCCTGAAATCCGTTTTACATCGCAGCTGGACCTGATGCGGATTTTCCAGCGCGCCTTGCGGCAGAGCGGATTGGATTTACGCTACACCGGGGGATTCAACCAGCGGCCGCGTATTTCGATGGGACTGGCCTTGCCTTTCGGATACACGTCGGAAGCGGAGTACTTGGAAATCGTGCTGAACCAGCCCTCGCCGGCCGTCCGCGAGAAGATCAACGCGGCTTTCCCGATTGGATTGGAAATTCTGGAAGTGACGGAGCTGCCGCTGCGCGACCCGGCGGTCAGCAGTCTGATTTATGCCGCCCGCTATGCGGCGGCGTTTGAGGAGAGTCTGCCGGTTGACATAAACGGGACAATCGACGATTTTCTATCACGCGAAGAGGTCATCGTGCACCGGATTCGGAGCGGTCGCAAAAAACCCTTCAATGTTCGGGCATTTGTGGAGTCCATCGAGCGCGATAAGAATGGTGGTCTGCTTATCGGCACGAGCATTAAGGATGGACACACCGTAAAAGTGGATGAAATTTTAAACGTACTGGGCTTGTCGGATCGATCTTACCAGGTCCATCGCGCAGCCCTGTTGGTACATGAACCATAACAAGATTTTGAATCAGGATTTAAAAAATGGATAAAGTCATATTAATCAGTGAAACCGCCAAGGAGACCCGGATTGCCATTCAGGAAGACGGCGAGTTGGTGGAATTGTATGTAGAGAAACCGGAACGAACCCGCATGATCGGGAACATTTATAAAGGGAAGGTTGAAAACGTCATTCCCGGTATTCAGGCGGCCTTTGTCGATATCGCCACCCCGCACAATGCGTTTCTACCTTTCTCTGAAATCAACAATCCTCAGAACCTCATGACGATGATGGGTGATTTGAGCGATAACGAGGAAGAAGACGAGGAAGACGAAGTCGATTCGAAACCCAAACACACCCGCCCGGGCGGGGTGGATTCGGCCAATCTGCAAAAAGGACAGGACATCCTGGTGCAGGTGATCAAGGAACCGTTTGCCAGCAAAGGCGCTCGCGTCACGACGGATATTTCGCTGCCCGGCCGCTTTTTGGTGCTGGTGCCCAATATCGATTACATCGGCATTTCGAAGAAGATTCACTGGCGCGAGGAGCGCCGCCGTCTGCGCAAAATTGCCCGCGCGATCAAGCCCAAAAATTTTGGCCTGATCATCCGTACGGTTGCCGGAAAAAAGGAGAGTGAGGCGCTCGAAGCCGACCTCAAGCAGTTGATGAAGGAGTGGAAAGACATTGAGGACGCGATCCGCAATGAAGCCGCGCCGGCCTGCGTCTACCGCGATATGGAAATGGCGTCGGTGGTCATCCGTGACCTGTTGACCAATGATGTGAGCAAAATTGTGGTCGATACGAAATCGCTTTATAAAGAGCTGCATCGTTACGTCAAGAGTGTCTCTCCGGAGTTCGTCAGGAAGCTCGAACACTACAGTTCGCGCGCGCCGCTGTTCGAGCAGTACAATGTCGAGAAAGAGTTTGAGAAATCGCTCGGTAAGAAGATCTGGCTGAAAAACGGCGGATTTATCGTCATCGAGCACACCGAAGCCATGACGACGATTGACGTGAACAGCGGGAAATTCATCAGCAAAAGAGACCACGAAAAAACGTCTTTGAAAACCAATCAGCAGGCCGCGAAAGAGATCGCCCGCCAGTTGCGCTTACGGGATATCGGTGGTCTGATCGTCATCGATTTCATCGATATGGATGAAGATGAGAACAAGAAGAAAGTGTTCCAGGAATTACGGCGCGAGTTATACCGCGACCGGGCCAAGGTGGCCTTATCGCCGATCTCGGCTTTCGGTTTGCTGGAAATGACCCGTCAGCGCATCCGGATTCATCTGCTGGATGCGGTCAGCGACGAATGTCCGCTCTGCCACGGTTCCGGTCGGGTGACTTCCAAGGGCACGATGGTTACGCGCATGGAAAGTTGGTTCCGGCGTTTCAAGGTCAAATCGCGCGAGCGCAAATTGCGTCTGCATCTCAACCCGGAGATGGCCGAATACCTGCGTCTATCGACGGGCAACCTGCTGCGCAAACTGCAGTGGAAATACTTCATCCTGATCAAAGTGGTCGTCGATCCGGCCCTGAATAACGACGAATTCCGGGTCTATTCCACGCGCACCGAGAAAGACCTGACGGATGAATATTAGACTTGACATCACTAAAAGGAATATTTAAATTCACCAGCCTTTTTGGAAGGAAACAGAGAGAAAAGAATGAGATTAGAAAATTACGCGATTGCCGAGATAGCAGGGCAACAGATTATCATGGAACCCGGTAAGAAAATTAAGGTTCCCAGACTCGATCAGGAAGCCGGCGCCACATTTGTTGTAAAGAATGTGCTTTACCTGAGAAACGGTGAAACGGTGGAGATCGGGAATCCCTTTATCGAGAACGTATCCATCGATACTACGATTGTCGAACACGCCCGGCTGAAAAAGGTCATCGTTTTTAAGAAAAAACGCCGCAAAGGCTACCAGAAAAAGAACGGTCATCGTCAGCAATATACCGTGCTGGAAGTGGGCAAATTTGGTGCTCCGGCGAAAAAGCAGGCGAAAAAAGCCGCTCCCAAAGCGCAACCCGCTCCGGTGGTCGAGAAAACCGAAGAAAGCAAAGAAAGCAAAGAGAGCAAAGAGAGCAAAGAGAGCTAGGAGTTCTGAGTAATGGCACATAAAAAAGGTGTTGGAAGTTCGAAAAACGGTCGCGACAGCAATGCTCAACGGCTGGGTGTCAAGCGCTTCGGTGGCGAATTCGTTACGGCAGGTTCGATCATCGTCCGTCAGCACGGCACGAAAATTCATCCCGGTACCAATGTCGGTGTCGGCCATGATTACACGCTCTTCGCGCTCGCCGATGGTAAGGTGAAGTTCGAGCGCAAAGGTCGTGATAGAAAATTGGTAAGTATTCTAGTATAGTCCGGTCCCGCAATTTACGATAGGGTTACACCCACTTTCCCTTGTTGAATTGCGGGATTGTTGCGTCTACGGCATCTCCTCGATCCCCGAAAAACAGGACTCAGTCGACCCGGCCGGCCTGCCCGGCCGATAAGCTGTTTTTGTCGCGGAAACTGCTTAACTTATCCCCAATCAATCGTATCGGTCTTTCTTCGTGAAATCATGAATCTACACGAGGCGCGGATGAAATCGATCATCTCCGCCAGTCGCCGCACGGATATCCCGGCTTTTTTCGGCGACTGGTTTCGGCAGCAGGTGAAAGCGGGAATGGTCGCGGTGCCCAATCCCTTTTCAGGCAAATTCTACTGCGTATCGCTGCGCCCGGAAGACGTAGGCGCCTTCGTTTTCTGGTCCCGGGATTATCGGCCGTTTCTGCCCATCCTGGATGAGATCGGGGATCTGTATGCTGAGCGTTTCGTTTTCCATGTGACCGTGACCGGATATACGCAGACTGCCCGCGACCTGCTCGAGCCGGGCGTGCCGCTCCTGGCGGACACCCTGCCCGCGCTGCGGGAATTGGCACGGCGTTACGGCAAAGACAGAATTTTCTGGCGCTTCGATCCGATTATCTTTTCCGATCTGACTCCGCCGCAGGAACGCCTGGAGCGCTTCGCCGGCCTGGCCGCAATCCTGCATGATGTCACCGAGCGCTGCTACATCAGTTTTGTGGACCTGTACGGTAAAGTGCGCAGGAAATTTGAACAGCTGGAGCAAAGCGGCCGGCTGCGCTTTTGGGAGCCCGACCTGCAGCGCGAGATCGAACTGGCGCAGGAAATGCGAAAAATTGCCGAACGGGAACACATCCGTCTTTTCACCTGCTGTGAGAATGGTGTCTCGGCGGCGAGCGGGATCACGGCCGGACATTGCATCGATGCGCCGCTGTTGCAGAAACTTTTCCGGGATCAGCAATTCGCTGACCGGCTGAAGCCAACGCGCGCAGGCTGCGGCTGTTATGCAAGCCGTGATATCGGGTGTTATCACAGTTGTGCGCACGGCTGCATATACTGCTACGCCAATCGCTAAAATTATCTACGGTTTTCCTTGACATTTTCGTGGAATGCGATTAGTCTTAAGCAAAGGAAATTAGGATGACGGAAATTTCCAGTTCTTCAGTTGCTCGTTACCCGGAAAGCATGAAAAGCCATTGGATCGCCGCAACGGATCGTGAATAGTAACGCTGAGAGAGGGGGAAAATCGATGAAGAAAGTCGTGGTACTGGGTGCAGGCATGGTCGGCAGTGCTATCGCGCTGGATCTGTGTAAGCGCTTCAATGTTGTGGCCGTCGATCTGAATGAGGAACGGCTCAAGGGAATGCGCGGGAATTGTCCGGTAGAAACCATTGAAGCCGAAATCCATGATCCGGAGAAAATCCGCGAACTGGTCAGTGATTGCGATCTGGTCGTTGGGGCATTGCCGGGTTTTATGGGTTTCAATACTCTCTGGCCGATCGTGGATGCCGGGAAGGATGTGATCGATATTTCCTTTTTCAACGAGGACCCTTTCGAGTTGGATGATTTTGCCAAAGAAAAAGACGTAACCGTTCTGATGGACTGCGGGGTTGCGCCGGGTATGAGCAATATTATTCTGGGTTATCACAACGCGCGCATGGAAATCGAAAGTTATGAATGTTACGTCGGTGGAATGCCTTTCGAGCGCAAATGGCCTTACTATTACAAGGCGCCTTTCTCGCCCAGCGATGTCATCGAGGAGTATATCCGTCCGGCGCGCATGGTGGTGGACGGCAAGATCGTAGTGAAGCCGGCCCTGTCCGACCCGGAATTTATCGATATTGACCCGATCGGTTCACTCGAGGCCTTCAACACCGACGGTTTACGGACGTTGTTGAAAACGGTCAGGATTCCGCAGATGAAGGAGAAGACGCTGCGTTACCCGGGACACCGTTCCGTGATCGAAATTCTGAAAGCGACTGGTTTTTTTGGCCGGGAACCGGTTTCCGTCGGCGGGCAGGAGCTGGTGCCGCTGCAATTGACCGAACATCTGCTCTTCCCGAAATGGTATCTAAAGAAGGATGAACCGGAATTCACCGTGATGAAAATCGTTATCACCGGTAACGAGAACGGGCGCCGCAAACAGTACAACTACCATCTCTTCGATCACTTCGATAAGAAGACCATGACGAGTTCCATGGCGCGCACGACGGGTTACACCTGCACCGCCGTCGTCGACCTTTTTCTAGAAGGTAAATTCAAGCAGAAAGGTGTCTGTCCGCCGGAATACATCGGCGCGGATCAAGCCTGCTTCGATCATGTGCTGACTTATCTGGCGGCGCGCGGGGTGCATTACCAGGTCGAGGAAATGCTGCTGCCGGAGGAGCCTTAACGCGCACCGTATTTCCGACGAGAATCCACTCTGAAAAATATTTCCGGAGCGCTGTTCGGAT
>Ga0268279_1001493_pt1 | contig 12785 bp, 11 predicted proteins | sample saktaG_6_FD_190142 | JGI IMG/M metagenome (GOLD analysis project Ga0268279, IMG submission 190142) | Saline water microbial communities from Sakinaw Lake, British Columbia, Canada - sak_2010_1_5_80m | ecosystem: Environmental > Aquatic > Non-marine Saline and Alkaline > Saline ...
AAAACGCCGGCATTATTAACCAAAATATCAAGGCGGCCAAATTCTTGAACTACTTTTTGCACCATCGCTCCAACCTGATCGCTTTTGGAAACATCGGCCCTAACAGCAATTGCCTTTTGGCCCAGCTTTTCAATTTCACCAACGACGGCCCGAGCCTCTTCCTCTGAAGAGTGATAATTAACCGCCACATCCGCCCCTTGTTTGGCAAGACAAAGAGCAATCCCCCGGCCAATGCCTCGAGAAGCTCCGGTTACTAAAGCAGTTTTTCCTGTTAAGTTAAACACCCAAATAAATTAAAAGTTAAAAGCCTAAAATTAAAAATATATTTAAAATTAAGATATCACAAAAACGGTCAAGAGTGCAACTAGAAAAATAAAACCAGCCACATACCCCAAAAGTAGACGATCGGAAATATCAAGGTTATTAAAAAGCTTTTTCTTTAAAAGAGTTCGTCTTTTTTGATAATCAAAAACCAACCCTTTAGTAAAAAAAAGATTAGCGCCCAAGACAAGGCCAGAGGCAACCAAAGATTCATTAGAAATTACTAACCAAAAAGAAAATAGTAAGAAGCTGGCCTGAAAAACGGCCGTATAAAAAAGAAGAGAAACTTGAGGGCTTTTTACCAGACCAAGATAAACCGATATTAAAAACCAACCAAACAATAATCCCAAAAATAAATAAACCGACCCCAACCAAGCCGATAAGCCATTAGTAATTAGAAAAATCGCCACTGATACTACCGCTACCGGAAGATAGATATGGTTGAGAATTTTGTCAAGCAAGATCATTAAATCAAATTAAACAAGAAATTACCCCCTTTGGCAAGAAGAAATAAAATTGTTAAATTGTTAGATTGCTGGCAAGTTTTGGGTATAAAATCGGCCAAAAAAAACAATATAGCAATGTAACAATTAAGCAATTGTTTTTTCTTATTATTTTTTAACTGCTCTTACTCACATATCGGCAATGTTTGGGCCAAAAACGAAGCTTTTTTTTAGTCCATGAGCCAGCATAATCGACACCGATTCTCGGACCAGAATTTATCTTTTCTTTTAATAAACCCTCCCCCTTAGCTAACCAAATTTTTTCGGACAAGACCAGATCCAACCCATTATGGCCAGCATCAATTTTTAACCACGATGCTAGCTTGCCAGGGCCAACGGCTACTTTTCCCTCGCCGCCAATCAAGGGCTTTAGAGAACGAATCAATACTGCCCCAGCCCTACCCTCCCGGTGGGCAACAACGTTAAACATTTGATGCTGGCCATAAATCAAATAAACGTAAACCTGCCCCGAAGTAGAAAACATTATTTTTGACCGGCCCCGATTGCCAAAACGAGCATGAGAGGCTAAATCTTCTTCGCCAAGATAACCTTCAGTTTCCGTAATTTCTCCGGCTCTTAAAACCCGATATTGATCTTGAGTAACCAAAATTTGCCCTAGAAGTTTTTTGGCCACCCCTTGAGGAGAATCAATATAAAATTCTTTTGGCAGTCGATTTTTGGTTAGCCTATCTCGCCAATGGGCTTGTTTTAACTGCCACATGAATAAGCCCCCTAAGTTATCGCCCCTACCAGTTTCTAAAACTTGATGCTTTATCCTTTCCAACAAAACCCGCGACTCTTCCTTGGCTAATTTGATATATAACGATTTGTGCTTTAAGTCACCCAATTCTTTGGCTAAATCATAACCGTACTTTTGGAATTCGCGAGAAATATATTTATCCTCTTTTTTATCAAACCTTTTTAAAACATCGCCAATGGGGGTAAAATCGTCGGTGGGACTAGACATGGTGTATTTTAACTAAATCTTAAAATTAAAATATCGTTAATGGCTAACTTTAATTAACCTAATTGTTCTAATTATTCTAATGAAACCCCCAAGTACCAAAACCCAAACGATTAAAATTCAAAATTAAAAACAAAAATGGCTATATGGCTGGATGGTTGTTGCCGGTTTCTTTAAAAAAGACTGGATGTTTTGGCAATTATCCTAAAAAAACCATTTGACCATACAACCATTTAACCATGGTGATATCTTTTGAATTTTTCCCCTAAATACTAAATACCAAATACTAGATACTAACCTTCTTCTTCCCCTTCACCTCTGCCACGCCTTTTTCAATTGCCAAAGACAACAAACTCGCCGCTTCTTCTGTCACCGTCTCTAAAACCCCTCCTTCCTCTTTTGAAAACCTTTCTAAAACAAAGTCTGCTATTCGTTCAGGATCTCTACTTTCTCCTGGTCGGCCAATACCAATCCTGGCCCGCCAAAAGTTATTGGTCCCCAGGGCTCTAACGATCGATTCGACACCGTGATGACCGGCCGGCCCCTGTTTTTTACTAATTTTTATTTCTCCAAAAACAAGGTCTAAATCATCATGAACGAATAATAAATTGCTACTATTAATCTGATAAAAATTAACCAGCTTTTTCACCGCCTGACCAGTTAAATTCATGAAGGTTTGGGGTTTAACTAACAAGAAATTTTCTCCTCTTACCTCTAAACAGCCGGTTCGAGAGTTTTTCTGCCAATCTTTATTAGGAGAAACTTGCGGTAACAACTGATCAAGAACCAAAAAACCAATATTATGCCTGGTTCCTTGATATTCTTTACTCCAATTACCCAAGCCGACAATCACCAACATAAGCCTATTTTAGCATGAAGAAATGGGGTGTTTTTAACAAAACCGGGAGATAACCTATTTATCAAATTTTAAAAAGTATTCTTTCGGCTTAGATTCTTGTTCGATTATGTCATTCCAGTTCTGTTTTGCTTCCGAAATTCTTTTAATCTTTCCCTCATGCCAACAAAAAGGATTTACCGCTCTCGATTTGCAAAAAACTTTCCCATTATAATCATTTGGGTCATTTCTGAAACCAATCTTGTTGTTCATTCTATTAAATAATAAATTTAGTTTCGAGTCAGTTCTAATATGGGATCCTATTTTCCCCAGAACAATTTTATCCGTAGTACACAAATCGGCCTCAGAAATATAATTTTTTGAAAGCGCGTAACGAAGATAACACCCGACTGTCCAAAACATAGTCGCGGAGGGTAGCCCAGCATAGTAGTCTTTATTAAGTTTCAAAAAGAGAGAGGCATATTTTTCTGCACTTTCAAAATCCTTAAATATCCATCGCCCATTCTTTGCGACAAGACTATCAATAAAATATTTTCCATTCTTAATTTCCCTAAAGAGAATTGCTGTTCTTAATGAATAGTCAATTCTATCAGCGCACAAATCCGGTAAATCCTTTTCTTTTAGCGGAAAATTCTTGTCGTCAAGGATGTAGTCCGGGTCTAAGTTATATGCCCTAAGCACTTTAGGAATTTCTGATTTCCTAACAAATTTATTAAAAATATTATCCTGATGATTATGTTCTTTTTCGGAGCCGGTATCTAAAACATAGTCTATACAATGAGAGAAAGCCGAGTGCGAAACATCATGAATAAGCCCGGCAATTTGTTCTTCAAGTGGCGCACCATACATCTTAAGAAGCAGATAAACACCAACCGAATGCTCAAAACGAGAGTGAGCAGTTTCTGGAAAATAAGGCTCAAAATATCCGATTTGATCTATTTCCTTCAATCGTTGAAGCGCAGGAGAATTAATCAGTTCCAAAATAACTGATTCCGTAATCTCGAAGCTTCCATAAACCCTGTCCATATATTTCATAACTCACTACCCCCTACTTCCTATTTCGCTCATAGGTGGACTTGCCGGGAATCGAACCCGGAATTGTACAATGCGAATGTACTGGTATACCGTTTACCTACAAGCCCGAAATTAATTTTCAATTTACAATGAAAATTTAATAATCTGAAAATTGCCTCTGGCCCATCGGGCCAACGGCCCGAAAGGGTCGGTTGAAAATTCGAAAATTAAACAGGTGCCGCGGGAGGGATTTGAACCCTCACGGTGTTGCCACCACTAGTTTTTGAGACTAGCTTGTCTGCCAATTCCAACACCGCGGCAAAAGAATAATTAAAAGTTAAAAGTTAAAAATATTGGGAAAACAAGACTAATTATATCATTCCTACCCTCCCAAAATCTTTTTTACCTCCTCGTCACTTAACTGTTCAAAATCCTGGTAAAACTGACTAACAGAGAAAAAAAGCTTAGGTGCTTCAAGATAAATAACTCGATCGGCTTCTTTTTTAATTTGCCCTAAAGCCGGAGAAGAAATTACCGGTGTGGCCACAATTACCTCGTCAGGGCTTTCTTTTCTTGCCTGTCTTACCGCGGCAATTATTGTTGCTCCAGTCGCAACCCCATCATCAATAATAATCACCTTTTCTCCCGAAAAAGATGGTCTTGGGTCAACTAAAAATTCTCGCTTTTGTCTTTTTATTTGAGCAATTTTAAATTTTATTTCTTGATTAAGATAGTCACGGCTAATTCCCAATTGGCCAATTAACTCTTCATTCAAAAAGGCTGATTCGGGTTCTTCTCCCACCGCTCCAATCGCTAATTCCTCGTTTTGGGGCGCAGAAAGCTTTTTGGTAAATATCAAAGATAGGGGCCAACCCAGGCTCTCCCTTATTACTTGGGCCACCACTACCCCACCCCGAGGAATCGCCAACAAGATGCCCGCTTTTATTTCTGAAGATATTTTGGGGGCCAATAGATAACCGGCCTCATTTCGAGAAGAAAACATAAAAATAAATTATTTTTTACCTAACTTAGCCAAATTTTCTAAAACAAAGTCTACCAGCCAAGGAATTTTATATTCTTCTCCATGGTAGGCCTTAACAATTAGAAAAAGCCAGCCCAAAAAGAAAAGAATGTTCCAGGAAGGTAGTAATAACGACCAGCCCAAAACAGGAACTAACCCTAATAAGATGCCGCCGACAATAAAGGTTGAACAAAAAATTAGGGCTTGTTTAGAGTGAAAAACAATTAGAGACGACTGTTCTTTGGTGGCTAAAAAATAAACAGCCGGAAAAAACAAGTAAGCCAGCACCGCTCTTTGACGTTCCTTTTCGCTTTCAACAATTGTCATTTTTCACCCCCTTTATAGATTCCCACAGGTTTTGCCCGTGGTCTTGGCCCTATCTTGAAACAAGATAGAATTTACTAATTTACAATTTACAATAAATAACCAATGTTTTAATTTACAATGAAAATTTAATAATTTGAAAATTCACTGAAAAATTGGTCGGTTGAAAATTCGAAAATTAATTCCGCCATGGTTTTCGCCTATCTTGAAATAAAAAAATTATTTTTAATTTTTTACAAAGCCCACCATAAATTGCGGCAAGAGCCGTTTACGAATAGTACTGAAAGGGCGATTGCGAAAATTAGGCGAGCCCTTTCTTTAAAATTTCTAATATTGGTCTAATAGGACCGATTGGACTTATATTATTTTTATTAAATTAAGATTCGGGCGCGAAGACCGCGCCCCTACTTTTGACTTTTAATTTTAAACTGTCAACTGATTTTTAACTTTTAACTTTTAACTTTTCTATCCCAAGATCAAGACTAAAGATAAAAAAAAGTAAAGGACTAAAATTAACCCCTCAATTCGGTCAATTTTTTTCTTAGACCAAGAAAAAAAATAAAAAATAGCAAAGCCAACCAAAAACAATAGTACTGAACGAAGGTAGGCCGACAGACCACCAACCTTAAATGGCGATAAGAACGCCGCCAATCCCAAGATAATGGTCGTGTTAAAGACCAAAGGAATTAATAATCCATCAAGGAAAACCAAGGGCTTATTTTCTGTCAACTCTAGGTTAATCAGTATTTCCGGCAGACTGACTATCAGCGCTAGGGGCAGTAACCCCAAAACAAACAAGGGTAGGCTTATCTGCAAAGAAAAAACGACTAGCAAAGATAATAAGAAAAAAATAATCGCCAATAAGAGTCCCAAAACCATCCGCCGATCGACCCTTAATCTTTTTTTAGTTAAAATTCTATAGACCAAAACTGGCAAACGCCAGCGCCAACCAAATAACATCGCCCCGATCATTAACAAAACTAATCCCTCGTTTCTAGAAAGCTGAAAATCTTTCAAAAAAATCAACGGCAAGGCGGTAATTAAAAAGACCGATAAAAAATCTAAACGCAGATTTTTAACCTTTATTTTTGTTTGGCCCCGGAAAAGAGCCACCAACCCGGGGATAAGCAAAAAACTAATTAAATTGACCCCCATCACTAAACCTAAAACGGTTTCCCCCAAAGAAGCTAGAACCAACAGTAAAACCAAAAAGGCCTCTGGAGCCACCATCAACAAAAAAAGCCCTGATTCTAAACTAACCCCTTTTTTCTTTTTAGTCGAAACCAGTAAGAAAAGCGACCAAGAAAAAAATAAGACTAGCAAAAATAAAACGACGAATTGATTAAAAAACACAGTTAAAATTTAAAGTTCAAAATTCAAAATTAAAAGTTTTGGTTTAAATGTCAAAACTAAATGTAAAAAAGTTTTTAGTTTTAAGTTATAGTTTTGCGTTTTGACTTTTGCGCTTTGAGCTTCACTTATTATTCTCCTGTATTTCCTTTAATTCTTCAAGTTCTTTTTTGGTTGTTGCCTGTTCCGGTAGGCGATCAGATCGAAAACGGACTAAACGAGGAAATCGCAAGGCCAAACCGGCGCTATGTAGGGGAGAAATCGTGACATTGTCCGCCTCGATTTCGACCACAATTTTCGGACGACACCAAACATCAGGAAAAAGATTTTTATCGGCAACATAGTTCTTCGGCTTAGAAGTTGTTGCCACCTGGTCACAAAGACTCCGCATTTTTCGCCATTGATCATCAGTTAGACCAGTACCAACCTTAGAAACTGTCAAAAACAACTCACCATCCCAGGTTTTCTTAACTCCTAGAAGAAAAGCGCCAATACCAAATTTAGCTCGTCGACCACGGCCTCGATAATAACCCATAACCACCCCGTCAATAGTATCCGAGAGGCCACCACCAGTCTTGCCTTTTTCCTGTTTGAACTTTACCCAAGTGAAACCCCTTTTGCCAACATCATAGGGGCTGCGCCATTTTTTAACCACTACCCCCTCTAAGCCTTTACTAATTTGTTCTTGATGATATTTTTTTAATTCTTTTGGGCTATCGGTTAAAATTTGGGGTGATAAAAAAATCTTTTTCTTTTCGTTTTTATTAGCAATTAACCCTTCAAGAACTTTTCGTCTTTTATTAAAAGGTGCACTAAGTAAGCTTTTGCCATCAAGATATAAAATATCAAAGCAATAATAGCGAAGTGGAGTTTGGGCAATGGCTTCTTCGATTTGGTGTTTTCTTTTTCTTTGGATTGTTTTCTGGAATGGCAGTAACTGACCGGTCTTGGCATCATAACCAATAACCTCCCCATCTAAAATAACACTCTGGGCGCTAATCTCTTTTTCTATTCCCCCAGTTATATCGGGAAACATTTCGGCGATATTTTCCAGGCTCCTAGTAAACAACCAGGTTTTGGTTTTCCCCTGATAACGACAAAAATGAACCTGAAGCCTGGTACCATCAAACTTAGGCTCTACTGCTACCAGATCATTAGCCTCATCCTTGGCAACCATTTTTTCAACCATTTCTTCCGCCCCAGAAAGACGCTGACAAAGAGCCAAATTAATTGGTACCCCCAGGCAAATAGAAACTTTTTTCAACCCCGAAAGACCATGCTTCTTAATCACTTTGGCAATATAACCGATATCGGCATGAACATTATAAGCCGACTCAATTTTATCTCGATATTTCTTATCGCTTGATATTAGCCAGGATAAGGCATCCAGAATGGTTAACTCAGAAAACCCCAAGCGCAATCTTCCTAAAGGAATCCGGACTAAATAACGAACCGACAAAGGATCAACCACCCCCAATAAAGATGACATTAGAGTGATTTTTCCCTCTTGACTGCCCTCCCCCCCTGCTTGAGCAACTATCATTAAATAGCCGTAGACATCGCTAATTGTCAAAAGGCTGTTCTGGGCCAAAATCTTATTAACATCAGGGTTGATTATTTCTCTATCAAGATCGGGAAAAAGCTGATTATTAACCTGTTTTAAACTAGCCTTTTTTAAATCTTGAGCGACGGTCCCTAAGTCGCCAACAGTTTTATATTTTTGCCTAACCTCTTTAACTGAAAAATCAAAGGAGGCAGACAATACCCTAAGCATCATTTTATCAGCCAAGAAAAACTCTATGCCTTTATAGGGTGGGGCCAAATAGCCCAAAATTAAATAACAAAGCTTATCAATCTCCTCCCAAGATACCTCCCGAAAAAGGTCGGCCAAAGTTTGAGTAATCTCTAAACGAGAATCAGTCTTTTCTAATTTTTCTAAATAAACAGCTAAATCTTTAAAAAACATAGTTAAAAACGCAAAATTTAAAACTCAAAATTCAAAACTATAACTTAAAACTAAAAACTAAATATAGATTCCCACAGGCAAAGCCTGTGGTTATCGCGTTTCGCCCTGTTCACCCGCCACAGGCGGGTTAAGCTATTAGTATCGGTTTCATCCACAGGCTTACAGCCGTGGTTTTCACCTATCTTGAAATAAAAAGTTTTTGGCTTCAAGTTTTCGCTTTGAGCTTTGACATTTGAGTTTTGAGTTATCTTAAGATATACTTCGCCCCTTTAGTTTTGCCCACTTTTCTAATCACCTTTTTATCTCGTAAGTCTTGGAGTTCTCTTAAAATCGTATCTTCAGAAACCATCGATAAAATCGATCGCGCCGCCGCCATATCAACGCCACCGTGAGCGTTGATGTATTCCATTAGTTTAACCTGACGGTTTGACAGGGCGATTTGCTTGCCTCCCAATCGCTTCCTTAGACGACCATCAACTGACAAACGTTCAATCTCTTCTTTTATTCGTCCCAACTCAACTGCCAGAGCCCGAGAGAAAAATTCCAACCATTCGGTTAAATCTCTTTTCTCCAAATCACGAGACTGGTCTGAGGTTCTTTTTAAGAAACCATAATAATCACCTAAGTTTTTATCAAAAAATTCCTCCAGAGAAAACAGGCGCCTAATATCATATCCCTCGGCAAATAAAATGAAGTTGGCAAATGCCCGAGAACTGCGCCCATTACCCTCAACAAAGGGGTGAATCGCCACCAAAATATAATGAGCAATCCCGGCCCGTAAAACGGGATGTAGCTCTCGACCCTCCTTAGAGTTTAAAAATTTAAAAAAGGAACCGACCAAATAAGGCACCTCCACTGCCGGCGGGGCCCGAAAAACTACCGCTCCCGAAAGAGATCGAACCACTACCTGAGTTTGCCGGTACTGGCCCGACTTTTCCGGTTCTAAAATTCTTTTGGTTACCAGCCGATGAATCTTCTTTAAGTCTTCTTCTTGATAGAAAATCTCCTTGTTTTTCCTGAGTTTTTTCTCATCAATTAGTTTCTCAATAAAACCAACCACGCTGCGGTAGTTAATTACCTCCTGAACGTCACGCCTACCCGCTAAAACATCTTGACCGGCCATAACTTGAGCCGCCTGAGACAGAGACAGTTCATTGCCCTCAATTCGCGTCCCAAAATGAACCGTTCTCAAAACAGCGTCTTCCTGAAAGCTTTTTTCAAAAGAAGGGATTAAGGGAGCCCGATCAATTATCGCTCGGGCCGCCTCAGAATGGCCAATATTAACCAAGATCTTTGGTGAAATAGTAAATTTAGGATAAAACATATAACAATTCAAAATTGACAATCCAAAGTCAAAAGTTAAAGACAATATCGGCTCGATAGGTCTTATAGGACCAATGTTGGACTTTTAACTTTTAATTTTGAACTGTTAACTGATCTTTGATTTTTAACTTTCAACTGTATTTAATTATAGTATAATAATAACCGTCATGACCAAGGAAAAAGTGAACGAAACTAGAAAAACTAGTCCGATCAAAAAAAACTCTTTCGAAATCCCCTTTTTACCTAAACACCTCAACGAGCCCCATGAAATTAAAGACAAGCTTCAAGAAGAGCTTGATGAATTCCAAAAAACCTTTGTTGATGAGCTGACAACTCTTATTACCTCTGCTTTGGGCTTATTAGCCGCTCTGGCTTGGCGGGGAGTTATTCAAGAATTCGTCCAAGTCTATGTTAAAAGACTGTTGGGAGAAATGTCCGGACTACTATCTGAGCTCATTTTTGCTTTAATTATTACTTTTTTGGCTGTAATCGTTACCTGGCGAATTACTAAGCTAAAAAAAAGACTATTTGGTAAAAATGGACAAACCAAATAGCCTGCTTCTTTTTTTTCTTTCTTGACAAAACACCATGGTTAAAAAAAAATCTTCAATTGTCAAAAAGATATTTCCTTTCCAATTTTCCAAAAGAAAAAGGGCTAAAAAAAATCAGTCAAAAGGAAATAGGCCAAAGGGGGTTCTGGTTAAAAAAAACTTTCTTTTTGCCGTCGTTTTTTTAACAATTATCTTAGGAATTATCTTTTATCTGATCATCCTAAAAGACCTCCCTTCTCCCAAAAAGCTCTCCCAGGAAACTTCATTTTCCACTTCTATTTATGATCGTAATGGCAATCTGCTTTATGAAATTTATGTTGATAAAAACCGTCTGCCTATTAAGCTCGATCAACTGCCGGATCATATTAAAGAGGCCACCTTGGCAATTGAAGACCAAGATTTCTACCACCACTATGGCTTCTCTATCCGGGGTATTGCCAGGGCTTTTTATAAAACTGTGTTTGGTCAAACCTTGCAGGGCGGCTCAACTATTACTCAGCAATTAGTTAAAAACGCTCTTTTAACCCCCGAAAGAACCTTAACCAGAAAAGTAAAAGAAGCCCTGCTAACGGTAGCTACCGAAATTATCTACACCAAAGATGAGATCTTAGAAATGTATTTTAACCAAACCCCATATGGCGGCACCGCCTGGGGCATAGAAGCCGCAACCCGTCGGTATTTTGACAAACCCGCCTCTACACTTAGCTTGGCCGAGGCGGCACTTTTAGCTGGGCTGCCCGCCTCTCCCACCACCTATTCTCCTTTTGGCGCTTGGCCGCAGTTGGCTAAAGACCGCCAGAAGCTAGTCCTTAGCAGAATGGTCGAGGTCGGTTTTATTTCTCAAGAAGAGGCTGATCAGGCCAAACAAGAAGAATTAGAATACACCACCATTAAAGAGTCTATTCTGGCCCCCCACTTTGTTATGTATGTCAAAGAACAACTGGTTGATATGTTTAGCCAAAAAAAAGTTGAACAAGGCGGGCTGAAAGTAACTACTACTCTTGATTGGGAAATTCAAGAAGAGGCTCAGAAAATCGTTAAAGAAGAAATCGATAAAAGCCTTCAATACAATGTTACTAATGGTGCCGCCCTCGTTACCAACCCCAAAACCGGAGAGGTTTTGGCCATGGTTGGTTCTCGAGATTATTTTGATCATGAATTTAGCGGTAATTTTAATGTCACCACCAATGCTTTAAGACAACCCGGCTCTTCAATTAAACCGATTAATTACGCTATTGCCCTTGATCAGGGAAAAGTTACCGCCGCCACTCCCTTAATCGATGCTCCCACCTGTTTTACTCAAACTGGCCTTAAATCTTATTGTCCCAGTAACTATAACAACAGCTTTAATGGCATTGTCCAGGTTCGTTTTGCCCTGGGCAACTCTTACAATATTCCCGCCGTTAAAGTTTTAACTCTTAATGGCCTTGATGCTTTTATTGCTGAGGCGAGGAAATTCGGCATTACTACTTTTACCAACCCCGAAGATTACGGCTTATCGCTAACTCTAGGGGGTGGTGAAGTAAAAATGACCGACATGGCTACCGCCTTTGGTGTTTTGGCTAATTTAGGTGTCAAAAAAGATCTGGTAACCATTCTAAAGGTGGCCGACAAGAATGGACAAATCTTACTCGATAATCAAAAAACCCTTGGTCAGGTTAGCCAACGGGTTATTAGCAAAGAAGCCGCCTACATTACTTCTCATATTCTACTTGACAATGGCGCCCGAAGCGCAGTCTTTGGTCCCTATTCCTATTTAGTTGTCAAAGGCCACCCCGAGGTGGCGGTTAAAACCGGTACCACCAATAATCTTCGAGATAATTGGACCATTGGTTATAACCCTTCTCGACTAGTAGCCGTCTGGATTGGCAACAACGACAATACTCCCATGAGAAGCGTCTCCTCAGGAGCAATTGGTGCTTCCTCTATTTGGAATAAAATTATCGCCTTTGTCTTTGAAAAAGACGAACTGTCCGAGGAATGGCCTTCCAAGCCAGAAAATGTTATTGGCGCTTCAGTTTGCTCTCTGTCTGGCAACTTACCAGGAGAATCCGGCTGCGAGACCAGATTCGAATATTTTATCAAGGGTCATTTACCATCCGTTGAAGAAAACAGACGAGAAACAGTTCTGGTTAATAAAGATACTGGGGCCCTAGTCAAGCCTGGCGAAGAAGCTGAAAACGTTGAGCATCAAGAAAAAACCATTCTTCGTGACCCCTTGGGGGCAATTTTTTGCCTTGATTGTCCCAACTCAAGTCAACCTGATTTAATCCATTATCCACTAAGGGGAAACATTTGATAACAAGCAACAAAATAAATTCAAAACTCAAAGTTTAAAGTTCAAAACTAAAACTAAAAGCCTTTAAACTAAGGCTTTGACATTTGAGCTTTGCGCTTTGAGCTTTTCTCTATACGCTATCCACTCTCATCACCTCGAGTCTTGTCGAGCAGGAAGAAGCTTTTCTCTAGTGTCAGCTTCCATAATTTGGCCAAAACCGCTAGTTTTTTCTTCACCGGCAACAAAATATTCTTCTCTACCTTGTTGGCAAGCTTGTTTCGCCTCATCCCAAAAAAGACAAACCGGCTGGCTAA
>Ga0268279_1001494_pt1 | contig 12781 bp, 8 predicted proteins | sample saktaG_6_FD_190142 | JGI IMG/M metagenome (GOLD analysis project Ga0268279, IMG submission 190142) | Saline water microbial communities from Sakinaw Lake, British Columbia, Canada - sak_2010_1_5_80m | ecosystem: Environmental > Aquatic > Non-marine Saline and Alkaline > Saline ...
GACACCCCCATATGACAGTGGTCCCTTACGCAAATCTCCGCTCAACCAGGCTATGGTGGATTCAGGCTCAATAACGTCTGCTCTTGAAATTACCGCTGCAGATGATTTTCCTGTGGTATATGATCTACGAACACTGGGCAAAGCACCAGCTATTGAGAACCAGGGTCAGACCGGTAGTTGCTGGGATTTTGCCTGCATAAACTCACTGGAATCTTCACTGTTACCCGGGATAGAAAAAGATTTCTCTGAGAACAATCTTAAAAACGGAGTATCTGTCTATAATCCAGATGGTTTTGACTACAAAAAGGGTGGCAACGATCTCATGGCAGCAGCTTACTTCACGAGATGGAGTGGCCCGGTAGAAGATGATCTTGACCCTTATAACCCCTATTCATATGAATCTCCCATAGATCTTCCACTCAGTATGCATGTTCCTGATGTTCCGATGATCCCCGGACGAACTGAACCACTTGGTAATGATGACATTAAATGGGCATTACAGGAATATGGAGCACTCTATACCACACTCTTCTATGATGATATGTATTACAATCCGGAAAAATCGGCATACTATTGTCCTGAAAGTTCAAGTTCCAACCATGCAGTTACTATCGTTGGATGGGATGATAATGCTAATAAGGATGATTTTAAGACGCCTGCCCCTGGAAATGGTGCATTTATCTGTGCCAATAGCTGGGGTACTGCATGGGGAGAAGATGGATTTTTTAAAGTCTCTTATTATGATGCACGTATCGGAAGCAGGATAACTGGATTTACGGCGACCAGTACGGATGAGTACGATGCAGTCTACCAGTATGATCCCTTTGGCTGGGTCGGGAGTTATGGATATGAAGATGAGACTGCCTACGGTGCAAATGTATTTACATCTGATGCTGATGAAACAATCTCTGCGGTTGGATTTTACAATCCGCTTGTCAGAGCAGATTATACTATACAGGTATATCTCTCACCTGATAATGGACCGATATCAGCAGGGGGACCTGCATCAGGAATTGAAGAGACTATCATTGTTCCCGGGTATCATACCATCCCCCTTACAACCCCGGTACCAGTGACAAAAGGCCAGAAATTTTCAGTTGTTATCAGGTATCATACACCCGGATACGGGTATCCGATTGCTGTAGAATATCCCAAGGAAAATTATTCAAGTAAAGCCCGTTCCCTTCCCGGGCAGAGTTATGTAAGTCCTGACGGAGCGGTCTGGGATGATTTTACATCTACTGTACCGAATGGGAATGTCTGTATAAAGGCATATACGGTAAGAAAAACAGTCCCAAAAGCAGATTTCACAGCGAATCAGCCACTAAAGGGAGCTGCACCACTACAGGTGCAGTTTTTTGATATTTCACAGGGTAACCCGACCAGCTGGAAATGGCAGTTTGGTGACGGGGACTCATCATCTGAAAAGAATCCCTCTCATATTTATAAGTCAAATGGCAGGTATTCAGTAAAACTCACGGTTACCAATGAGAATGGATCCAATACCAAACAGAACCCTGATTATGTAATTATTGAGCCGACAATCTCGATTACAGTTCCTGATGATTATCCCACAATTCAGACCGCTGTAGATGCAGCAGGAAAAGATGCTACGGTTTTTGTCAGATATGGAAGATATGAAGAAGAGGTTACAATTGCCACCCCGCTTACCCTGACTGGTATATCTGATGCAGGGAAACGTCCGATAATAGATGCCAAACAGAAGGGGAACCCCGTAACTATTACCTCTGGTGGGGTAACCGTGGATAATTTCGCCCTTACCGGTGCATATGATGAGGATAATTTCAGAGCTGCAGTTGCAGTAGTACAGGCTGATGATGTCTGTATCACCAACAATGATATATATGAAAATTACTGCAGTATCAGGGCTGATGAGTCAGATCAGATTACCATCAGCAAAAATGTATTATCTGGTTCTGATACCACAGCCCTTCTCCTTGATCAATGTACGGGAGGAGAGGTAACTGATAATAGCATCAGTGATACCGAAGTAAATGCTGCTGTTGGAATCAGATACTGTCATGATATAATCTTTACCAAGAACAGGCTGACAAACAACCGTAATTATGCAATAGCTCTTGATATTTGTTCTGATATAGAGATATACAACAATTACTTTGAAAATGAGAATAATGCATGGCAGGGAGAAGGGTGCACTGGTGTTATCTGGAACAGTAATAAGCAGGAAGGTCCGAATATCATAGAAGGGCCCTACATTGGTGGTAACTACTGGGCAACGCCGGATGGAACCGGATTCTCACAGACGCATGCCGACACGTCAGGTGATGGTTTTTGTGATGAGGCATATCACTTTTTAGAGGGTGCTGTTGATGCCCTTCCTCTTTGTGGTGCGACAAAACCGGTTCTGGCGGTCTTTAGTGGACAACCCAGAAGTGGTTTTTCTCCACTCACAGTCAGGTTCACCGACAAATCTATCGGCTCGATAAAAGAAAGGTCATGGACATTTGGTGATGGCGATGGTTCAACTGATAAAGATCCAGTTCATATCTATCAGAATGATGGATCTTATACTGTCTCACTTAGCGTATCCGGATCTGAAGGGAGTGACAGGAAGACTGAACCCGGCTATATCGTTGTCGGTGTCGGACCACAACCAGACCTTATTGTGAATCTGAATCCGGGATGGAATCTGATATCGACACCGGTTAGACTGGCTGATGGATATAACACAGGTTCAATATTCTCATCCATTGATGTCGGGGGACATTCCATCTTTACCTATTCTGCTTCTGGTGACTGGCAGGTTATCGACAGAGATACTCTCATAAAACCTCTTTTTGGGTACTGGATTTATTCAGTTCAGTCAGGAACAATTGGATTTGTTTTTGATACTGATCCAATTGTTGTCCCCCCACAGCGTAATCTTAACGCCGGATGGACCTCAATTGGATATGCCGGTAGGGTACCGGTTTCTGCAGATATTGCACTATTATCAGTCCAGAAAAAATGGGTGTATCTGATTGGATTTGATTCTGTGAGTCAGCGATATGAAGAGACCATCATTAACGATGAAACCAGACTTGATGGTGCCACCGCGAATCTTATTCCGGGCAAAGGATACTGGATATATATGGATAGTGCGGGAACACTTGCGGCATACGAGACGTGACGATACAATGATACCTTCGGAATGTGTGTGGCAATCAATCCTTAAAAACCATACCGCTCTGAAGATCCTTTTTTTATAAAACTTTTATTGGATTTTTTTTGATTTTTTTTTAAAAGAACAATTACGCAGGCATGTTAATTAGAATTCCGCAAAATACGAATGAATGGTCCATAGGTACCAAGCGAGATAATCTTTGGTACCATTGGTTATGCAACCTCCTTTATTAGTCCCCTCTGTTTTTTCAAACCTGTAAATTGTCAGGATTTAAAACTCATAGGTAGATTATGACCGGTGTCTGGTGTATACAATTATGGTGCCTATGACAAAACGGTTGAGAACTTTATAATGAAATGTAGGTTATTGCCGAACGTGGCCGACTCATTCGAGTTATGCAATATTAAAAGTAAATGTAAAAAAGCGGTATGCCATGGACTATATTACCGGATATCCATCCAGTATCCATTCATCAATACCATATTCTAAATTGAGGATAGTGGAAAATCCCATTTCCTGCATAATAGGGAGTATACTTTCTGAATACATACCAGTTCTGCAGTAGACAATGACAGGTTCAGTCTTATTCAGATATGCCAGCTGATCGGCAAAATCAGAATCTGCGTAGTAAATATTTTTTGCACCTTCCAGATGACTCTCCTGATAATCCTGAGGCGTACGGATATCAATGATTTCTATTGGGACGTCCTGTATGGATGTGATAATGTCATAAATGGAAGGTGCATGCAGATTGCAGATGGTTGTACCGAACGATTCTGTGCAGTAATCTGTATTACACCTAAACTGCGTATCTGATACATTCTGTATCTGAATCGTATATTCATTATTATCGGCATTGGCTAAACCTGAAATACATACGACAATAATCAAAGTCAGAAGGAATACACCTAAAATCTTGTAGTTTGTATTCATCAAATCCAATCATTATGTGAATGGATAAGCCAAAAGGTTTCTCTTCTCCATTTCATTATGGAAAAAATCCTGAACATTCATGCAATACGATTCACTCCGATAGTGTATCATTAGTATAGAGAAATTACTATAATATAATATAATGATTATTAATATATCCAAATATATATAAAATTATATTGCGTGTATTTTCTGATCCTGCTTAATAAAGGATCTTTTAGAAACGAATCAATTTCTTTATCTCAAAAATGAATGTATATAATTGGAATCGCACATATTCTCATTTACTGCTTTATATTCCATATTTATTCGTATAGCCAGATACATCATTTGTTTAGGGAAAAAATATACTCTATTTTAATCTGACACTGGAACCAGAATAATACTATGAAGTTAAAATTTTTGCAGATAATAGTTTCTGTAGAAAAAAACCACAAAAAGTAAATAGTACCAATCTTACTTATTTGTATGCCATTTAACTTGGTAGAACTTATGAAAGGGTTTCTTTTAAACCCTGTTGAATCGTTTCAGAAAGCACGTGAAACATCACTTACTGCAGCATATCAGTACTATGTAGTACTCCTTTTGTTCTTCTCAATTTTCTTTGGGATTGTGATGTATTTGCAGATGAATCCACTCATACCTATCATGACTGCAATTCCCGGTATGTCAGAACTTGGAGGATTTATCAATGCGATATTTGCGCAATTGAGCATCCTGACGGTTTATGCAGTATTCTTTATCGGTCTCTTTTCCATCTTCATATCAGGTCTGTACTATCACGTTTTTGTGACTCTTCTGGGAGGAGAAGAAGGTGTTGTCCAGACTATGAAAACTGTTATGTATGCAAATACACCGGCACTTTTAATAGGGTGGATTCCGTTTATTGGAATTATTGGTGCAATATGGTCACTAGTCCTGTTCATCATCGGAATTCGCGAGATGCAAAAGGTTAGTCTGCTAGCTGCAGTACTTATTTTCCTGGTTCCTACGATTCTTGTATGTGGAATGGTTTTTATCGTGATGATGATGTTTATGACAATCATTGGCATGTTTGCCGCTATTGCAGCATAAATACCATTATTTTTTTTTGTTCAATCCGTTGTTACTCTTTTTCAGGGGGTTTTAACGCCCCTGATGCATTGGTCAGGTAATAAGGTAATAACAATACGATTGCGATAATAATCCAGAACTGTGCAAATGCAAAGAGTGCCTGTACTTGTTCCTCTTTGTAGAACTTCAACTCGATAAACCTGCTGTCATCCCAGGTGATTGTTGTAGTTGAATTATCCTCCTGAATTGTGTGTGATGATGGACGGATTACAGCCAGGAGAGGATTTCCGATATGAAATCCTGAAGGAATAACGACTATACTAGAATAAGGGTTGTCGTACTGTGTCTCTATCTGATTGGTTTTTATCTCCCTGTCAAACACCAGGGTGTATGTACCTGGAGAAAAGCGTATACCCTCTCTGGTCTTTTCAAATGGTGCTTCCTCTCCGTTATAGGTGAGGGAAATGTTTAAGACTTCAACCGGAATTCGCTCTCCCAACATGCCACTCTCAAAAAAGTCATAATGATCTTTATCTGAGATCTCAATCTCTGCATGATACATCATCCCATCCTCTGAAACGATATATTTTGCAGAAAGAGAGGATACCGGAGAGATAATACAAGCAAGCAGTATTATTGATACAGTGCTCGTAATAATGAGTCTATTGTAGCGTCGCATTCTATTGGAGGGTTACATTGCGTAATCACGGTCTCCGGGTCTTTAAGGAGGTGTCCGGTCACAACACAGACAATGGTCTCATCGGTATCGACAGCCCCTTCATCCACAAGCTTCTTTAAACCTGCAACTGAAGCTGCAGAAGCTGGTTCAACCCCGATTCCTTCTTTTCGCGCAAGGTCACGCTGCATAGCGAGAATCTCCTCATCAGTCACGGATCGTGCAAGCCCCCCCGTTTTTCTGATGGCATGGAGTACTTTCTCTGCATTCACCGGGGCACCGATTCGTATTGCTGTTGCCACAGTTTCCGGATGTAATTGTGGGATCACTTCAGGGAGATCTTCATTGATTGCCCTTACTACAGGACAGGAACCTGCTGCCTGAATTCCGGTCATCTTTGGCATCCCTTCAGCGAGCCCCATCTCATTGAGTTCCAGTAATCCCTTATACACGGCAGAGATATTACCTGCATTTCCTACAGGAAGTATCATTCTGTCAGGAACAATACCACCAAGTTGATCAACAACCTCAAATCCAATGGTCTTCTGACCTTCCAGGCGGTAAGGATTGACTGAGTTTAAGAGATAGATCCCTTTTTTTTCGCATAGTTCTCTGACTATAGATAGAGCCTGATCAAAGTTCCCCCGTATAGATATAACACGCGCACCGTGCATCAATGCCTGGGCAATCTTCCCAAGAGCTACCTTTCCAGCAGGTAAAAGAACAATAGCAGGTATTCCTGCCCGTGCTCCATATGCTGCCAGGCTTGCAGACGTGTTTCCGGTACTTGCACAGGCAACTGATTCCATCCCCAGCTGAAGTGCCATAGAGACACCAACAGTCATTCCGCGATCCTTAAATGATCCTGTGGGATTCATCCCCTCATGCTTTGCATACAGGTTTTTAATTCCCAGTTCCTCTCCGATGCGTTGTAAGTGATACAGCGGAGTTCCCCCTTCCTGAAGCGTAATTGGATCCCTGCTAACCGGAAGAAGTTCCCGGTATCGCCAGACCGATAAAGGCCGTTTTATCCACGTATCTCTTGTCACTTCCAGAGTGTCAGGATCATAGCGGACCTCAAGCAGATGTCCACAGGTCTTACAGGTGTATATCACCTCATCTGACGCATACGTAGCACCACAGCCGATGCATCTGAGATCAAACATGTTCCTTATAATTGGTTTTTTGTATACTTATAGTGAGGTAAGATCTGAACCTACCCTGGTGCAAACCTCTGACGATTTCAGTTCTGTCGAATTAGGAGTCCTCATAATGCCAGGAGTAATCATGATGTTTTAAAAAATATCGTACCTTATCTGATTCTACCCATCGCTTGTCGATATCATCAACCATTCTGTCAATCCTTTTTATCTGCTCTTCTATTTCTTCACGGTACTGAGCATCCTCTCTAAGATTCAGTAATGCAACGATAACGGCCAGCGGATTTCGAATCTCATCATTTAAAATGGCAAGTTGTGTAAAATTTTTTTCTATCTGCTTTATCAGTCTTTCCTGTGCTTCTTTCATGCAGACATATCTGGTGATATCCTGGAGAACCCCGATACAAATAGGTTCTGTACCTGATTCACAATGCCATTTACCATAGAGATATTTTATTGGACTATCAGGAAATAACATTCTGAACCGGCATTCTGATTCAGATAGTATTTGTAATGATGTCACAAATTTATCTGCTACCCGTTCACGATCATCCGGATGAACATACGCAATAAAATCTGAAAAGGTCTTAATATAGATGTCATCTTTAACTCCCATCTCCTGTAAAAGGTTTCGTTCAAATGAAAACGTTTCGGATGATATCTGATACTCCCAGTGGATTATTTTTGCTATTTTCTGGGCATAAAGCAACCGGGAATTCTGAAATGCCAGTTCTTCTTTCTGTTGGGTTATATTTATAAGAAGGGTTGTTAATGATTCTATCATGAGATTTATGCTCTCTTCAAGAGGAACCAATTCATCTTTTCCGGTTTTTCTGATTGAATGGTTTAGATCTCCATGAGCAATAATGGTGATATCCTCGATGATATTGGTGATTGGTTTTACAAACTGCTGTGATAAGATGTATCCCGTAAGAACAATTATTGCGAGAACCAACACCAGAAGAAAACCATGGAGAAGAGAGACATTTAGCAGTTGTTCATCCCGTATGGATGTATTGTAGATTATTTCTGCTACCAAATCCATATTCGAGTCTGATGGAGATCCTTCCTCTGCGAGATCTATATAAGAGTAATGAATGATGGTGCTATTCTGTGCATCAATCTGCTCATAATTTGTACTAGAGGAGAGAACTGAATGAATAATACGTTTTTTCTCGGGTGTTGAGAGATATTCTGGAAACTGTTTAGATCCAATAAGGTTTCCGGCTATGTTATGCAGATAAATGGATGAGATCTTTGTATCTAGTACGCTCATGTCCCGTGCAAATCTGACATAAGAAAGATAATTCCGATTCTCTTCCATTGCATCTATCTTGATGCTTATTTCAAGAAGATACTTATGATCCGAAGTTGGCATATATCCAAATTTTCTTAGTTTGGTCTTTGGATCTTCACCTTTTACAACACGATCAGATTTAAAATTTTTTCCTTCTCTAATAGAGGTTATCTCCTGATACACATCTGGCCATTGTTTAAAATCAAGGCCAATATCAGTTTCATAGGTGGAGAATATGATGATACCATCTTCGTTTATGATATAGAGATCATTATCATCTTGTATGTCCGGGCTGATTGCCTGTTGAACTGCTTTAAGATTAATTAAAGCCGGATTCCCTCCAGTATCTTCATAAGCCTTCAGAAACGGTGCAAAAGAACGGTTCAGTTGAGTGTCATAGGTACTATCAAACAAAAAGAGACCACGATCAATAAGATAAAGACCTGAGCTGAGATGCTCCTCAATATTACTCATTGAGACTTCAGATTCATGCATAATATTATTGGTCATGGTGAAGTATGACACTGAGATAAAGAAAAAGGTAAAAACTACCAGTATGAGAATAATAGTTACCATTAAAGCTTTTCGATGGGAATGACTACGAAAAATCGTATCCTTCAATGGCATAACAAATTTAACTATTACCTGTTTTTCTATAAATAATAGTAAGAATTATAGTAAGAATATCTCATAATTCAGAATTCCCGATTAGCAATAAATTAAATTCGAATATCTTTTTAGAGTGCTTTTGTTTTTATTTTCTTTTATGTAATCTGATTTGTGAAAATATTTTCGAAGGTGACTTTATAATTTATATTTACTATTTGCATATCAATTAATTACACTTTATTAATATATTTTATATAAGTTATATATTACATTTCAAGAAGAAAATAATTATTATAGATATGCTATCATTATCGAACTCATATATTTGTCTGTTTAATGGGGTTAGATAAACAGGATCAATTAGATATTTTCCTGACACATGGATAATAGAGGATAGATCTTCTGATGATACGGGTTTTATTCGTAGATGACAATATTGAGTTATGTTCTGTTTTTCAATTGTATTTAGAAGATACGAAAGAATTTCTCGTTACAACCCGATACTCTGCAGTTGATGCTTTGGACTATCTGCAGAAAAACCATATTGATGTCATTATTTCTGATTATAATATGCCTGGGATGAATGGAATAGACCTGTTGCAACAGATAAAAACATTCAACTGGAACATTCCGTTTATTTTGTTTACCGGTGACGATACCAAAGAGACAGCAATTCAGGCATTAAATGCCGGTGCAGATTTCTATCAGGAGAAGAAAGATGACATTGAGATACAGATAATAGATCTCTCCAATAAAATACAGATTTTACACGCTAAGAAAAAAGCAGAAGAAGCAAACATCAGGAAAGATGCAATTCTTGAGTGTATCAGTTATGCAGCTGACCGTTTTTTACGGGGGTCAATGTGGGAGGAGGAGATAGAAGAGATTCTCTATCGATTCGGAGAGACTCTTGAGATTCAGCACGCATATATTATCAGAGTTCATCAGACTGATGAATCAAAAAATCCGGAATTAACTGTGCAATATGACTGGAGAGAGCGGGATGTCGTTTCCAAAGAAGAAAGACAGCATAACCCTGTTATTGAATACGTAAGATCCTGCCCTCTTGTGTTTGAACAACTCAGTCAGGGAAACCCGGTTACCGGAACAATAAGTACTAGTAATGAAGCAACGAGATCGTTTCTTCATGACAATGGGGTTAGTTCATTTCTCCTCGCCCCGATAATCTCTAACAATCTGCTATGGGGATATATTGGTCTTGAAGATCAGTATAAAGAACATATCTGGACTGAAGAAGAAATAAAAGCTATTCTGCTTGCCACTCAGGTCTTTGGTTCAGCAAAGTATCGGATAGAGATAGAAGAGATGTTTAGAAACCCTATTGAACAGGGAATTGTTGGCATCTTTGTCATTCAGGAAGGCTCATTTATCTATATCAATCCCCGTCTGAGTCAGATCTTTGGATATGATCGGGAGATAATGTTCAATGTATCTCCTTTAAAATTTCCCCATCCCGATGATCGGGAGATGGTGCGATGCACCTATGAAAGTCTGATATCTGATATTGACACGTTTGGCCATTTTGAATTCAGAGGTATAACTGCATCTGGCACTATTGTCTATTGTGAATTATTTCTCTCCCGGATCTACCTTCAGGGAAAACCAGCGGTAATTGGGACACTTATTGATATATCTGCAAGAAAATCCGCAGAACAGGCACTTTTAGAGAGTGAATTTAAGTTCAGAGAAATTTTCAACAATAGTAATGATATGATTTTTCTTTATACTATTTCAGCAGATAAAAAACCAGGAACAATATTGGAGATAAATCAGGTAGTCCTTGATACCCTGAGGTATTCCCGGGATGATATCCTGAATATGACATTTTTTGATATCTGTCCTGATGCTGTACTACAAGACAATTCACCAGGTGGTTCTGATGCCTGTGATATTGAACGGATCACATTTGAGACAGAATTTCTAACACGCGCATCTCTTATCGTACCTGTTGAAGTGAGTTCACACCGGTTTAATTTTAATGGAATGCCGGTTATGCTCTCTGTCGCCCGTAATATCTCTGATAGAAAGATAGCAGAGGCACGATTACGTCTAAGCGAAGAGACCCTGAAGAAAAATATTTTGACTTCGTTATATGAAAAAGATACGCTTCTCAGGGAGATTCATCACCGTGTCAAGAATAACATGCAGATAATCATGAGCATCCTTAAATTGCAGGATTACCGTGTTGATGACGAAGAAATTCATGGAGTTATCAGGGATTGCCGGAATAGGATCTCATCAATGGCGGTCATTCATGAAAAATTGTACATGACCGAATCTTTTTCAGAGATTTTGCTGGAAGACTACATAAAAGAACTGGCAGACAGAATAATCAATGAATTTTACCCATTTGGAGATAATACTAAATGTGTCCTTACCTGTGATCCTGATATTAGTGTAGATATAGAAAAGGGCATTCCTCTTGGTCTCATTATTAATGAACTCATTACAAATTCGATGAAATATGCATTCAAAGGAAAGGATAATGGTACTATTACTATTGCAATAAGACAGATAGAATCAGCTATCTATATTGTGTTTTGCGATGATGGCATTGGTCTTCCTCCTGATTTTAACCCTGACGAGTTAAAGACTCTAGGTATTCAGCTGGTTCAAAATCTTACCGTTCAGTTACAGGGAACGATATCTTCAGAATCAGACTCTACCGGAACGAGATACATGCTGCAGTTTCCCCTGAGATAAAATTAAGTGTTAATTATGAAGAAAAAAAGCAGAATCCTGATTGTTGAAGATGAGATGCTCATCTCAATGGAGATAAAAGAGACGCTGATACGACTTGGATATGAGGTTGCAGGGCAGGTTATTACCGGTCAGGCAGCAATCGATGAAGCTGATACAAAACAACCGGACCTTATTCTCATGGATGTCCGTCTCAAGGGAGAAATGGATGGCATTGAAACTGCTATTCGTATAAAAGACAGACTAGGCATCCCAATTATCTTTTTAACAGCACATTCAGATAAGAATACATTAGAGCGGGCTATCGCAATGAGTCCATCTGGTTATCTGATAAAACCATTTAACGATCGGGAACTGTTTTCAAACATTGAGATGGCTCTTCATAAAGCAAGAATTCGAAACCTTGAGAAACCAGAATCATGGGATCGGACTGATCAGATTGAAAAAAAGTTAATTTCATCGCGGAAACTATTTTTCACGGTAGATTTAAATGGAAAAATAACCCGGATCAGTCCTGAGGTCAGACGCATTTTTGGCATTGAGAGAAGAACTATCGTTGGTGCTTCTTTTGGGGCGATTCTTGGAGATCTAAGAGACAATAGTGAACCGGTTCTTTTTCCTGGTATGATATCACTTATCTGTGATAATGGAGAGGAGATACCCGTAACATTAACAGCAGGTTTTATACTGGGTGCTCATCAGAATGTTGAGGAAATTGTCTTTTTTATTTTTCATGAAGACAAAGATTCTACCGATAATATGGTACCAAAGGGACTTTTATCTGACCATATCTGATATAACCTGAATTTCCCTGTGTGAATAACGAAGATACAACCAATGTTCTGGCTGATGGTATCAATCTCCATTACACTTATTTTTTTGGCTGTTCAGGATGTATTGATGACGTTTTAGATGGTAATCCTGATTTAATATCTTCAATCAGAGATGAGGCAGAGATAACACCGGCAGATTATTACTATCGTGGATATGTGGATATGAGCCGGCTTATGGGCTGTCCTGCCTTATTTTCATTGTTTATGGGGAAAAATGATGGATGAGCTGTTTCGTGGATCCTGTTATACGATTTGTGCAGCAGGTTTGTTTTGTGATGATGGAACAAGACCAATGACTCTTTTTGTCTCATTATTGAACTGGAGAATGATACAATGGCCAGATAACAGGATCTT
>Ga0268279_1001500_pt1 | contig 12751 bp, 10 predicted proteins | sample saktaG_6_FD_190142 | JGI IMG/M metagenome (GOLD analysis project Ga0268279, IMG submission 190142) | Saline water microbial communities from Sakinaw Lake, British Columbia, Canada - sak_2010_1_5_80m | ecosystem: Environmental > Aquatic > Non-marine Saline and Alkaline > Saline ...
TTTCCGTGGTTGGTTGTCAGCTCTTTTTGTCTGTGCTTTCACCTGCGCCTGCGTTGTGTTCAGTCTTTACTTGGTCGATGACTCTGGCCAACTGATCATAGGGACCTTTCATTACACCCGATATGTTACCCGCGTCGAGGCACAGCCGTGACGGCGGCTACACCCCCCCACCCACACGCACAGAGAAACAGATGGTAGCGGGGGGTAGATTTGAACTACCGACCTTGGGGTTGTGAGCGGTGTACGCATCAGATTCTTTTATTGGTTGTTTAATATTAGTTCATATGGTTCCAAGAGAGGAACTTCTCTCCCGGTACCGAACAGAGATCCATCCAGAGCTGCTCAACCCTCCTCTGGAATTGTGGAGCTTCATGACGATAGTCGACGAACACATCTCCTGTCTTTCAGAGGTGGAAGAATCCGGGTTGGACACTGAATTCTCTGACATCAAGTTGGATGCATTCAGCTTAATCGTCGAGGCCTTCATGCAGGGCGTCGACCACCTGCTGGATGGTTGCGGAGATATGCTTAATTTAAAGTGCATTTTATAGGGACTATTATAAAATTATAAGTAACAGAAATTATTAGTCAAGTATATGCAGAATATAATTGAATTAAATACCTCAGATTTATGTGACATCAACATTTATTTATTCTTGACTTGTGATCCAACATTTTCGACAGAATTACTTACAATATGGTTTGAATTAATTGAAGAATATTCGTTATTAAGTGATTTTTTCTCTGATTACATTGAACCAAAAGGGGGTGTCGGTGTTTTTCTTGAAAGAATGGAACGAGTCCAAGAGATTGCTTGGAATCAACAAGCTTATACTAATGGAGTGAAAAGATGGTTTATTATTGTGAGTTCTCATTTTTTTAAACTCGAATTATCAATTCAAAAAAGCGTTCTTTTACATGAAATAGGACACATTATTGTTTACGAAAAAAAGATCTTAGAAGAATTAAGATCCAAATGGCCTGCTGGTGAATCGTTATTTGACACATTTATTCAATATGTAAAACAAGATGGTTCATGGTTTGAAATTAATTTAGGTTTCCTAAAGGAGATTTTTGATAATTTTGTGTTTGATATTTTAAAAATTCCAGGAGAAATCTATGCAAACCAGTGGGTCAAACAAAATTGTATTAATTATTTTTTAAACGTCATCAAATCTCAATATAATAATTATCTACAATTTGACTTAAATATACACAATCAATTACGCCAAAAAATTTTAAAATATGCAATATTTTGTACAATTTTACGACTGGATAATTTATTGCTCACAAGTAACGGCACAAATGTCATCTATGTTAACATAAATGAGAAAATAGACTCATTATTATCAGAGCTAAAACAAATCACTTCTAAAGAAGATTATGATTATATGATAAATAAAAGGAATGAAATCATTCAAATATGTAAAGATGTAGATGCTGTCAATAAAAGACTGTTTGATTTATTTAAAGAATTCATTGAAAATAATCAGATAATGCCTGAGGATTTTCTTTCTATCTAATTAATCTTGTAAAGAATTAATGATTTTTTCTATTAATTCTTTATACTTGTCTAAGTTCAAACCCAATCTATATTTTGCGAAATTAAATTCATCTATCATTTTAACCAATGATTTTTTAATTGGCATTTTTTTACTATAAATTGATAATGCCATTTTAGGATATAATTTTGAACATATATTCGTAATTGCTTCATTCCTTTGAAGTTGATAATCATCCAAATAACTACTAACAACATTTTCACAAATATCATAAGTTATCTTTTGATTTTTGATATATTTATTATAAGATAACTTTGACCCATTATACCAATAAACTTTGTATTTTTTCGCTATAGCAGTATCCCATAGAGAAAAAAAATTTGGTGCTAATAAATGGAGAGTTTTTGATACACCTACTGGCGTTCTACCTATTTTTCGTACTGACTTTGTTGCTTCCAAAAGACTTGAATATAGGTTTTGAATTGTATTATTATCTTCTGTTGTATAAGAAAAAATGTACCGTCTTTCAAAGTGTTTCAACAATGATTTGTTATCAATTATAAATTGTTCAAGAATATCGAAATCAAACGATCCGTATTTTGTATAAAAGGCAGCATTCCAAGATAGAAGTAATACTCCCAGAGCCTCTGTTAATTTCTCAGCATTCCAATTTGCGTCTTTTATTAACTTTAGAGCTAATTTATACATTGCATCTCGTTTTTCATATTCAATGTATCCTGCACATCCTTGTAACATCAGTTTATAATCCGGATATTCAATTGCATCTCTGAAAGACATTAAAGGATTATTTATAATTCAAACTATATATATTTTCTAATAAGTCAATTTACATGGAGTCTTAATGTGTAATAAAGATGGAATTTGATCTAGTGATCTTCGACTAATTTTGATTGTAAAGTTCTCTTAATGGAAAACGTCGAAGGAGTACTTCCTTCTCCATTGTTTATATATACTAGATAGGTAGCGGGGGGGTAGATTTGAACTACCGACCTTGGGGTTATTAGCTCCCACAAACATTAAGACGCTGGATCAAACCAAGAACAGCCGACCCTGCAATCAGTAGAGTAACGAAACACAGAATAAAACCACATTTTTTTTGGCTAATCCCAAGTAAGGCTGCAAATATATTGAAATTAGTATAAGTATGCATGCACTTGAATTAAGAAAGATACTAGAATATATTTGATCGAAAAGCAAGAATCATAGTGTAACTCTGATTAACTCGAGGTAACTCTCACTTTAGAGAGGTTTTTTTAATATCGATACTAATTTCTGACTTCTTGATAGAGTTTCCCACCGTTCTATGATCCATTTTAGCATTGTATTCGTTGTTATGTATTTTTTTTGAGAGTAGGAGTCTGGAGCAAATAAACATAATTCGTCTAGTTTTTGTCGACAATCCTTGAGCCTGTCTATGTGAGTCATGCAATCTGTGACTGAAGGGTCTCGAGGAATTATTACAAAACCATCCATAGTTCCATCTGCTAAGGGTATGGGAGAATATCTTTGAAGATGTATTTTCCATGGTAGATTTTCTTCAAATACGGCTGGAAGCTTTTCAGCTCTTCCTAGGGACATGTTTGTCTTAGGTCCTATTGTTCTAAATGCCTTTACAACTCTAGGTGAAAGCATCATACCTACCCATTTTTGTAACTCTTCAAATTTTACTGCATCGAGAATTGGTGTTCCCGTAATCATAGCATTTCCATTATTTGTCAATTTAGTAAACTCACCAAAAGATATGCACCCACAGATTGTCAGATCTAACTCCATTAATAATCTAAACATAATTTCAGCTATAGCTACACAGAGATCCAACAAGTCTTGTTCAGAAGAATTATTTGAATTTATTATGACGCTATCTGAGAAGAAAATATAATCTAGGTCTCTATTTTTACTTGAAACCGCTTCCTGAAGAATCTCATTGTATAATTGAATTTTGTCTGCGAAATTTTCTTCTTTTATAAGTTCTGAAAATCCAAGAATATCAAAATACGCGATGAAGCCATACTTTTCTGACTCAGGAGGTTTAGGAGAAATTACCTGAGTTAGTTCAGGTGATACTGGTTCGATGGGGGTTACTTGTTCAGCTTTTGTTTCTTTATAAAGTGATTTTCGAGTGAGAATATCCAATAAAACAATTACAGGTTTATCATCAGACCTGCCGATTGTATATAATAATCGGAAACCTTTATCTAATTTTAAAATATAGAGATTAGTTATTCCAGATTGATTAGTAAATCGTGATATGAGCCTTTTTGGTATTATATCTCCAGAAAACATGTTTGATAAAAGGAGGTCATTAACTTGATCCATCATTTCTTGTTTATCGATATCTATAGCTATTTTTTTGAGACTTCGAATGAAAGTAGGAGAACAAATAACCTCAGAACTTGGTCTCGCCATAAAAGAATTAATATTTATAATAATATAAAATATATATGATTGCATGCATGCAGATGAAATAACTCATCAAACACGTATGCATACATGCATGCTCCAAAAATTCATCTAATCTTAGTTATTGTAAGGTTAGATAGTGGGTTTTTAGGTACTAGGTTTGGATAGAATAAGCTCAAAAACGTGTTTTTCATTGATAAACGGATATTATAGGGGAAGGGAAGTAGACGATTAAAGCCGAACCGAAGCCCCTTCAACCGAAAGAAGCCCCAGAAACACCCCTTTCAGATCCAATCATACACAAAAGTGTCGTCCACCGAACACAAAAACGAACTCCAAAACACTAATACTAAGTAACTTGACACAAGGAGAGCCGAAAACCCAAAAAAATTCTCGAGATTACAACCTACTTGTAACAAAAACCAACACACTTCTCACCAGAAAAACTCACTGAATACACGACAGCGGCGACGAGAATGGTAGCGGGGGGTAGATTTGAACTACCGACTTATGGGTGAAATTTCAGGCATTTTTATCGCTTGCGCACGCGTACTTGATGGTCACCGTTTTCGATTTCTTCTTATCCATGTAGCCATCCTGTACCGGGGTTACCATGAGTCTACTTGATGGGATGAGGAAGTTCTGGCGCACCCAGAAAACAAATTACAGACTCATGATCGCCAGAGACAGCCTCACCATGTTCAGCGGCAGGCGCCCCATGGAGCGGGGCATGGGGGGCTACGACGGCATATTCCTCAGCCGCCTCGGCGCATCAGCGTTACAGATCGGCTACGTTAACGGTATCATAGGTCTCCTGAACGTGTTACTTGCCGTTCCAAGCGGCTGGCTCATAGACAGATCTAGCGATATCAGGCGACTCTACTTCGCCAGCTTTGCGTTGAGCCTCCCGGCTCTTCTCGCCCTGTACTTCACCAGGGACTGGCGGATGTACCTGGCGGTGATGATGCTTTACGCCGTGAGCATCAGCATCCAGTACCCGTCTCAACTCATCATGGACATAGACTCGATGGAAGACGCTTCAAGAGTCTCAGGGCTCGGGTTCCACAGGACGATTACAGCCATCGCGGGCGTCGCATCCCCCATGGTCATAGCGTACGCCATAAACTTCTTCGGTGGACTAGATTATGCTGACAGCATCAGACCATTGTTTCTGATCTTCTTCGCCGCGGACGCCGTGATTCTAATCATCGTGACCCGCTACGCTGAGCGCGTTCACATCAAAAGAGGGGAGAAGAGCATAAACGTCCTCGACGGTGTGAAGGCGGTCATCAACGGCCCGACACAGCTCAAGCTGCTTCTCTTCAGCGAGATCACCACGGTCTTCGCCATGCTCATGGTGACGCCGTTCAGGGGAATCTACCAGGTTGACATAAAGATGGCGAGTATCTTCATTTTTGGCTGGATCGGCGTGGCTGAGCCCGCCATTGACATCTTCTTCAGCATGCCGTTGGCCAACATCGTGGAGAGGTACGGGAGGAGGAAGACCGCTTACGTTGGACACGTATTCGGTATCCTCGCGAGGCTCGTCCTCGTCATCACGCCTGTGACCTTTCCCCAGATGCTCATCATGGTGAGCGTCCTTGGAAGCTTCGAGGGATGTCTCTACGTTGGTATGGACGCCTACAGCCAGGAAGCCATCCCCCAGAGAGTCAGGGGCAGCTACATGGGGCTCAGGAACCTCATCGTGGGTGTCACGGGGGTGCTCAGCCCGGTGGTTGGCGGCATCATCTGGGAGCTGAACCCCGACCTGCTCTTCTGGGTGCCGGTCGCCCAGTGGAGCCTCATCGCCTTCCCTATACTGGTTGTCCTCATGGAGAGGTACAGTGTGGACGGTAACGTGTTGCCCCAGTGAGGGTTTCATCCGATGCATATGCACGATTATAAATGGAATTCAAAACAGGTTAGATGCATTTGAACACCGACCTTGGGGTTATGAGCTTAAAAGATAACGTGTTTGAGTGTTCTTGCCTCTATATGCTTAGCGATATAGCTTATTTTATCTTCGAATCGATTCCCGCTAAGATACATTTCTTATTGTATCCAGTAAGGCCCAGACGCCGGCTTGCTCCGCCCTTTCTCTAAGGTACCTCCAGTCTAGGGTGGCGTCCATCCTCTTCAGGACGCTCTTCACGTCCTGTTCGTCGGTTACTCCGCGATCCGGCCTGGCCAGCTTGGACACGATGAAGTCCTCAGGCGATATTATCCAGAGACTCGTCTCAGCGATTTCTGCCTTTCTCCGTCTGCCGAGTGTCTCGGTGTCCCACTTCACCCCGTCGGGGCGGCTCCAGACCTCTACCTCGTAGCCGGTGACCCTGTCGAGGAACAGGCAGACGGGGTTCCTATAGGAGCCGTGGGTCACCGTGTAGCCGGCATCCTCGGCGGCTTCGATGAACGCCCGGTGCTCCTCCTCGCCCGCTGTCGACACCGCCACGTCGATGTCGAGGGTCGCCCTTATCCTGCCGTATAGAGGGAGGGCGTATCCGCCGATGACCATGTAGTCTATTCCCTCTCCTTCGAAGAAGGAGGCTAATCTGCTTAGGGTCTCAGCTATCTCTGACAACGACGTTCAGCTCCAGGAACGCTTCGTAGGGGTCTTTGCCCCGGGATATGAGCCGGTCGACGTACTCGGCGTCTCTATTGGCCTTCAACAAGTCGTTCCTGCTGCTCCTTAGGGGCTTGCCTAGGAGCCGGCGGTAGGTGTCTAGGTAGTCGTCACCCAGAGCCGTGGCGCTGATGATGAGCCTCGGCCTGCCTTTCGAGTGTGTCTTCTCGGGCTTCAGGTCGACTAGGCCCGCGGCGTTCATCCTCTTGATCGTCGAGACCACCGTCTGGGTCCGCCTCCGCATGATCTTGGAGAGCTCTCTCACCCCGGCGGGGTGTTTCTTCACTATGGAAAGTATCTGCGCCTCGACCTCAACGGACATTTTGTTTCCCATCCGGAAACTTATTTATTGTATTGAGGCGGCGCGAGACATATAAACATTATCGTTTGAAAGGCATCAATCTGAATAAGATGCCAAGAAAAGCGCTTGAACCGCCGACCTCGGGGTTATAAGCCCCACGGGGTTTTACGCAGAATATACCACCTCGATACCGGGATTAACGAAAATCGTGTATGGAAGGCTCCCCTGTTATGACGCTGAATAGGAACCGGTAACAATATCATGGGTCCCATGGTTAGGCCGATAAAATCCCCGATACACACATGATCTCCTCAGTAAGGGGTAAGTGGATTGAAGCTTAACGATCGATCCCTGATGCCACATCAACTGTGTGATAAACGCGTCTCATTGCCGGTACCCCTCCCCATACCTCGTAGGGGTAAGGATACCTAATTCTCTGGAAGCGGGTCGTCGAGGATCCCCTCTTCGAGCAGGGGATCGGCTATTCTATATCCCATGTTCTTCTCGACGAGGCTGGTCTTGACAAGCCTGTTCAGCGTCTCGGATATCGTCGGGTTGGGTAACGTACGGTTTTCGTGGGCCTCCATTATCGACTTCACCTGACGCCAGGTAGCTCTCTTTGCCCTCGCCAGGTAATTCAATGTCACCCCGTATCTGGGGGAATACCTCACCATTTTCAGCGCCTCTGCTCGGGCCAGCCTTCCGCCCTCTTTCACGGCATCGTCCACGATCTCCACGCTCAGCCCCTTCTGGTCGCGACATCTCGCACCGAAGAGGGTCAGCCACCCGACTACCCCGTCCAGCCTGTCCACTGCGTATTCGATTATATCCCTTCGGGGGTCTATACCCACCTGTCTGAAGCCTGTAGTCAGGAACTCCATTGATTCGCCTCTATCGAAGTTACGCATCTTTATCTCGGTTTGATGTCTTCCGTACAGTGAGGAGTCCGGGTCTTCACTGCCCAGGAAGTCGAACAGGAGCCCCATCTCTGAGCCGGTGACGACGAGGCGGATGCTCTGGTTGTAGTCTATGATATGCGCGAATAGACGTGGAATGCTCTTCTCGCCGCGGATCAGCTGGAGCTCATCGAAGGCGACGAGGAACTTACTGTCGTTGTCCTCAGCCCACGTGTTGACCCTGTCGAAGAGGTCCGCGAGGTCCACCCCCTCTCTACTCCAGTCCAGGGATATCGAGCCGCCCAGAAGGCTGACCCCTTTAACCTGCTTAACCGCGTCAAGAACCCCCGATATCCACCTCCTGTTTATGAGATTGAACGCGGACTCAATCTTCCGCACTATATCCGCTTGTGAGGGGTTGAAGGAGAGTCCACGCATGTCCAGCACGATGTGGGGGTGATCGGACTCGGACAGGGCCACGTTCATGAATGAAGTCTTACCGGTCCTGCGGAGCCCCACTATCACGATCAGAGGCGAGTAGGCCAGGGCGTTCGAGAACGTGGTCAGCTCTTCTTCTCGGTTGAAGAGGTCCTTTCTGTCCTTCTTTGGGGATGGATCGAAATACAAGGTAAGGGTACCCCTACATAGTAGGGGTGGGGATACTAATAAACATGCAGTCACAGAGAACGACAAGATCAACCAAAACTAAACGAATATCAGATGAGAACGGTAGAGGGGAGTAGATTTGCACTACCGACCTTGGAGTTATTAGTTCCCACAAACATTAAGACGCTGGCTCAAGCCAAGAACAGCCGACCTCGCAACCAGTAGAGTAACGAAACACGGCTTAAAACCACAGATTTTTTTTCGCGTAATACCAAGTAACATGGTACAAGGAGAGCCCAAAAAAAATTTTCCGAGATTACAACCTACTTGAAACAAAAACCCGTCAACACACACCTAAACCAGAAAAAAATCACGGAATACACGGTAGCGGCAACAATAAGGGTAGCAACGGTAGATCGAACCAACGACGAGCCATGAGCCCCACCGGATCAACCTTAACCCCCTCAGGAGAAGGTTCGTTTTCCCAAAAACGCTTATTCCCGGTAACCGGGTACAAACAGAAAAACACTTAATCCGACGCGAATGGTAGCGGGGGGAAGATTTGAACTTCCGACCTTGGGGTTATGAGCCCCACGGGCTAACCTGGCTGCCCTACCCCGCTCCGTCCCAAACAAACCTACTATACGCTTATAAACCCATTGCGAAACCAGACAAACACAGAAATGAGCCGCCGCAGCCACCACAACATCGCCCAGCAACGAATACGCATCCTCTACAGGCAAGCCAAACACGTCTACCCCAAAGACCCCGAGCTCAGCAGACGCTACACACGGCTCCTCAAACGCATATCCGAGAGGACACGCACCAGAATCCCCACGGAGATAAGGCGAGGCATCTGCAGAAACTGCGACACAGTCCTCATACAGGGAGTCAACAGCCACACACGGGTGAGGCAGCGCCGCGAGCCCCACGTAGCCGTCACCTGCCACACATGCGGCCACGTACACCGGACCCCCATCAGGAGCAGGCGGCCGTGACCCTCACCCTCGTCAGCATAGGCCTCAGCAGCCACATGGACCTCAGCCTCAGAGCCATAGAAGCCGCGAGGCACGCCGACGTCGTCTACGCCGAGACCTACACCATGAAGCTAGAGACCACGCCGCAGCAGCTAGGCGAGACCATAGGCAGACCCGTCCACCCCCTCACCCGGGGACTGATGGAGGAGGAAGCGGATAAACTGCTCAGGGAAGCCGAGAATGGAGACGTGGCCATACTGGTCGGCGGCGACGCCCTCACCGCAACCACCCACATCAGCCTCGTCATCGACGCCGCCAGGCGCGGCGTACCCGTCAAGATAGTCCACGGCGGCAGCATAATCACCGCCGTAGCCGAGACGGGGCTCAGCCTCTACAAGTTCGGCCGCACAGTCACCGTGCCATTCCCCGAGAAGGGGCCCGTGGACACGGTCATCCGCACCCTCCGAGACAACAGGGAGCAAGGCCTCCACACCCTCATCCTGCTGGACCTCGACGAGCCCAGGCGGCGGCACCTCACAGTCAACCAGGCGATAGAGCGGCTGGAGGGGACAGGCGAGTTCAACATGGACACGCTCCTCGTCGCCGTCGCCCGCCTAGGCTCAGAGAACCAGGTCATCAGAGCCGACACCGCCATGAACCTCAAGACATACGACTTCGGCGACGCGCCTCACACCATCGTCGCCCCGGGGCGGCTCCACTTCATAGAGGAAGAGGCGTTGAAGGTGCTGGCGGGCTGCCCACCCGAGCTGCTCACCGGCAGGAAAGTCCCGAGCGAGGTGAACAGACTCATCGAGAAGTACAGCGTGGGGTGCCGAAGGGTTCTGGAAGAACTCAAACACAACCCGCTACCAATGACTATAAACAAGGCTCAGGTCGATGAGATGCTCGACCACACAAAAAGATACCTGGACGACGCCGAGTACTACAGTGCGGATCAGAAACCCGTGGCGCTCACCAGCGTCGCCTACGCCGAAGGCGTCCTAGACGCCCTAAAGCTTTTAGGCTTAGTCGAGTTCGAGTGGTGAAGATGACTAAGGTACTGGCCGCCGGGGTCTTCGACCTGCTCCACTACGGACACATAAAGTACCTGGAGGCGGCCAAGAAGCTGGGCGGCCCAGACGCCGAGCTCGTCGTCATAGTCGCGCGGGACGAGACGGTGCGCCGCCTCAAGGGCAGCGACCCCGTCATCCCCGAGGACCAGCGCCGCGCCGTCATCGAAGCCCTCAAGGTCGTGGACGAGGCCCTCCTCGGGTTCGAGGACCAGGACCTCGACAGGGTCATACAGCAGGTGAAGCCCGACATCGTCGCGGTTGGCCACGACCAGGACGCCATAAGGCGCCAGGTCGAGAAGATAACGAAGGCCCGCGAGCTGAAAATAGAGATACTCACCGTGGGCCGGTTCGGGGAGAGGGAACTGGACAGCAGCAGCAAGATCAAGAGACGGATCGTCGAAGGGGCACGAACGAGAGCCTGACCTTGTCGCCGTCGGCGAGCCCCAGCTTGCGCCTCAGGTAGATGGGAGATATTATCTCCATGACGTTATAGTCGTGTATGCTCCTCTCGGCGACGATGAGGGCGCCCTCCACCTCGTCGTTGATGGTCACGGGGTAGCAGTTGGCGGAGCCGAACGCCCTCTCCCCGTCCTTGAAGCCCTCGATGTGTATCCCGGGGCCGCTCTCCAGCCGCCGCCTCTTCTCGAAGTCGTCCTGCCTTACCCTGACATTCAGGGTGCCGGGAAAGGGCTCGAACCCCAGCTTCTCCGCTATCTGGCGCCTGTACCCGTCCTTGCTTATGTAGTAGGCGCCCTCGAAGAGCCCCGAGACCACGGTGCCCATGAACTCGATGACTGTCGCCTCCCTGCCCTCCAGGTGCCACTTGAGCTCCTGCAGCACCTTGTCCAGCTCCGCTATCCCCTCAACAGTTATGCTGATCCTGCTCCCCCCGGGCTCGATCCTCCTGTGTATGAGCCCCATCTTTTCCAGAATCTTGAGGTGCCTAGACGCAGACTGCTGGCTCCCCTCCAATATCTTTGAGAGGTCCGTTGTGGAGAGCTTGACGGCGTTCTTCGACGCGCCCAGCCTAAGCAAGGTGTATAGCGTGAACCAGAGGTGGGGCTTTATCTCTTCCAAGTCTTTCAGAAAATGGGTAGGGGAGTCGTATATAACTCTTTTTTTGGTAGCCTAGCCTTTGGCCACCGCGATGGGGACGCTGACCATGACCTTCTCGGCGAGACCCACTCTATGGCTCACGTCGGCTACCCTGTGGACGTCCTTGTAGCTGTCGGGGCTCTCCTCCTCCAGTATCCTCCCGCTAGCCGCCTTCACAACTATACCCTTGCGCTTCAGGTCGTTGATGATGTCGCTGGCCCTGAACCGCCTCCTGGCGCCGGTCCGTGACATAACTCGGCCGGCTCCGTGGGCCGTGCTCGCGAAGCTGAGCCCCTCGCCGCGCTCCGTCCCCTTCAACAGGTAGCTCGCGGTGCCCATGGTGCCGACGAGGAGCACCGGCTGCCCTATGGCCCGGTAGTCCTGGGGCAGCCCCTTCCTGCCGGGGCCGAAAGCCCTGGCGGCGCCCTTCCTGTGGACCATAGCTTGTATCCGTCTCCCGTCGACCTCGTGCTCCTCCTTCTTCGCCGTGTTGTGGGTCATCCCGTAGACAAGCTCCATCCCCATGTCCTCGGCGCTGCGCTTGAACACGTCCTCGAAGGCCTGGCGGACCTGGTGCATGATTATGTGGCGGTTGATGAACGCCCAGTTGACGGCGCAGCACATGGCCTCGTAGTAGTCCTCGGCCTCCTTGCTCTTCAGCGGCGCGCAGACCAGCTCGCGGGCCGGCAGCTTCATGTTGTACTTGGTGGCCGCCCTGTCCATGACCCTGATATAGTCTGTGGCGACCTGGTGGCCGAAGCCCCTGCTCCCAGTGTGCACCCAGACCACCACCTGATTAGGTCTGTTGATGCCGTAGACGGCTGCGTGGCCTGGATGAAATATCTTGTCGACGCGCGCGATCTCGAGGAAGTGGTTGCCCGCCCCGAGGGTGCCCAGCTGGCTGCTGCCCCGTTTCTTGGCTCGGGGGCTCACCTTGTCCGGGTTGGCCTCCTTCATACAGCCTCCTTCCTCGGTGTGGCTGGCGTCCCTGTCCCAGCCGTAGCCCTTGTCCACGGCCCACTGGATGCCCTCGCTGACGGCTCTCTCCAGCTCGCTGTCGCTGAGCCTCATCTTGCTGCCCACGCCTACGCCGCAGGGCACCAGCTGGAATATCCTGTTGATGAGTTCCTGCTTCCTGGCATCGACCTCCTTGTAGGTGAGGTCCGTCCGCAACAGCCGGACGCCGCAGTTGATGTCGTAACCGACGCCGCCGGGCGTTATTATCCCCTCGTCGGCGTCGAAGGCGGCGACGCCGCC
>Ga0268279_1001501_pt1 | contig 12746 bp, 11 predicted proteins | sample saktaG_6_FD_190142 | JGI IMG/M metagenome (GOLD analysis project Ga0268279, IMG submission 190142) | Saline water microbial communities from Sakinaw Lake, British Columbia, Canada - sak_2010_1_5_80m | ecosystem: Environmental > Aquatic > Non-marine Saline and Alkaline > Saline ...
GCCCAAATGCTGATCTTTCAATCTTCCCTCTCTACCAGTCAGATCGTTACCGACGTCTCCGGCAGAGGGCTGGGAATGTCGATTGTACAGGAAAGCATTCAGAAATTAGGCGGTCGGCTATCGCTACAATCGCAGCCGGGCAAAGGCACCATCTTCCGCTTTTTACTGCCGGTTTCGATGGCTACTTCCCACGGTTTGCTGACAGAGACTTCCGGACAGAAATTTTTAATCCCGCTTTTAAATGTTGAAAAGGTTGACCGGATACATAAAGATGATATCAAAACCGTGGAAAACCGCGAGACTATAGAGTACTTTGACCAGGCTGTGCCCCTGGTTCATCTAAGCGACGTCCTGGAATTGCGCCGCACTGAAAAAAAAGAAACTTCGGAATTTATTTCGGTATTGATCCTGGCTTTGGCTGAAAAACGGATCGCTTTTTGTGTCGATAAGGTCCTCTATGTTCAGGAAGCGCTGGTGAAGTCTCTCGGCAGGCAACTCGTCCGGGTGCGTAATATCGCCGGAGCGACGATCCTCGGATCGGGCGAATTGATTCCAATTCTCAATGTCGCTGATTTGATGCAATCGGCAGTTAATATTTCCGCCCAATCTATAATCAGCCCGGCCGGCGAGGAAAAGGAAACCGAGCATAAAAAAGTCCTGGTGGTTGAAGACTCCTTTACTTCAAGAACGCTTTTAAAGAATATTCTGGAAACAGCCGGCTATATTGTCAAGACCGCCATTGACGGGGTTGACGCGCTGGCGCTGCTCAAGACGGAGGAGTTTGACCTGGTTGTTTCCGATGTGGATATGCCCCGGATGGATGGCTTTACGCTTACTTCGAAGATTAGAAGTGATCCAAAACTGGCTGAAAAACCGCTTATTCTGGTAACCGCCCTTGACAAACGCGAAGACCGTGAGCGCGGCATCGACGTGGGAGCTAACGCTTATATAATAAAAAGCAGCTTCGACCAGAGCAATTTATTGGAGACGGTACAGAGGTTTATTTGAGATTGCTCCGAAGGAGCCCCCTTGGGGCAGATTGGAGATTGCGAGGAATGATTAAAGTTTTAGTCGTAGATGATTCACCGGTTGCCAGAGAATTGATTGTTCACATTCTCAACTCCGATCCGAAGATACAGGTTATAGGCACGGCGCAAAATGGTAAAGAGGCGCTTGAATTTCTGAAAACAAATAAGCCGGATATCATCAGCATGGATATTAACATGCCTGTAATGGACGGTTTCACGGCGACCAGGCATATCATGGAAACAGATCCGATTCCGGTTGTTATCGTTACCTCGGCATGGGATGTAAAAGAGCAAAGCACAATCTTTCGGACGTTGGAAGCCGGAGCGTTAACGGTTTTGGACAAACCGCGCGGGATCGGGCATCCGGACTATGAACAACAGGCAAAAGAGCTGGCAACCACGATTAAATTGATGTCGGAAATAAAAGTGATGCGCCGCTGGAAGAAAACCGACAAAAATGCTGTTCTGGAGAAGCCCGCACCAAAGCCGAAGATTGTCGATTACAATGCCGAAATTAGACTCATTGCGGTGGGCGCGTCAACCGGCGGACCGCCGGTGCTTCAGACTATTTTATCACGGATCCCGCCGAATTTTCCGGTACCCATACTTATTGTGCAACATATCTCTGCCGGCTTTCTGCAGGGCATGGTGAATTGGCTGGCTGAAACCACAAATCATTCAATCAGGATTGCAAATGACGGCGAACATGTTCAACCCGGCCAGGTCTATTTTGCCCCGGACAATATTCATATTGGTGTTAAATCTGACGGAAAGATGTTTCTCCACGATGGCGAGCCGGAAAATTGCGTTCGTCCTTCGGTTTCTTATCTGTTCCGGTCGATCGCGCAGAACTATGGCGCAGGGGCAGTCGGAATATTATTAACAGGCATGGGTAAAGACGGCGCCCGCGAATTAAAAATGATGCGAGACGCAAAAGCATTCACAATAGCACAAGACGAACAATCTTCCGTGGTTTACGGCATGCCGGGAGAAGCCGTCAAACTGGACGGCGCCGCTTATGTTCTAAAGCCTGAAGAAATTGCTCACGCTATCCAGAGGATTGTCAAAACTCACAAAATTGATTGAAAAAGGAGATATATGGATAAGAAAGTAAAAATATTGATAGCGGAAGACAGTCCCACTCAGGCGCTGAAATTGCAGGAATTTCTGGAGAAAAACAATTTCGATGTAATTATGGCAAAGAATGGCAAAGAGGGGGTTGATCTGATCCAAAAGGAAAAACCGCAAATATTGATCAGTGACGTGGTCATGCCGGAAATGAGCGGCTATGAATTGTGTACCTGGGTCAGGAATACGGAAGAGTTTAAGGCGTTACCCATTATTCTTCTGACAACTCTATCAGACCCGGAAAATATTATTCAAGGTCTGGAAGCCGGCGCCGATAACTTTGTCACAAAACCCTATAGTGAAAAATTCCTGTTGGCACGGATCCATTATATCGTCTCCAATTTGGAATTTAGAAGGATGGCGGAAACAGAAATGGGAATCGACATCTATTTTTCAGGCAAAAAGCATCGAATTACCTCAAGCCGGATGCAGATTCTTGATCTGCTGTTTTCCGCCTTTGAAAACGCCGTCGAGAAAAATCGCGAACTTCAACAAACAAACAGAGAATTACAGGAAGCTCTGGATACCGTTAAAACTCTCAAGGGGCTTGTTCCGATCTGCGCCAATTGTAAAAAAATCCGCAATGATGATGGATTCTGGGAACAGGTTGAAAGCTATGTAATGGATCATACGGATGCGGAATTCAGCCACGGCATCTGCCCCGACTGTGTGAAAAAGCTCTATCCTGAATATTACGATAAACTTTATGGCAATGCTAAAAATGAAGATAAAGGTTAAGATTGAGGTTGATGGTAGTTGTATTATGGTTGTAAAATCGTTGTAAGGTGGTTATATAGTAGTTGTAAAGTGGTTGTATCGATTGGAGATAATATGCTGGAAAATTCAACAGGTGAAACGTTAACCGCCGAATTTAGCCGGTGGAATAGAGAAACCCTATCCTATAACACCGACTTTAGTCGGTCAATCTCCCGAATGAATTCGGGGTGAACATAGGTATTCTTTGACCACCCAATAAATTGGGTGGTTAACCTTTGAAAAGTGATAAGGTAAAGTGTGATAATTGAAACGTTAACCGCCGGCTTTAGCCGGTGGAACAGGGAGAATCCCACCCCAAATCCCGACTTTAGTCGGTTAAAGTTTGGAGACGAGATAATGGATAATTCAGCCGATAAAAAATGCGGGGAAAAAATATGACAAAATTACTTCTGTTATTGACCGATGCGGGAAATCAGAAAATATTTGAGAAATATTTAAAAGAGAATAAAGATAATTTTGAATGGACTGTTATCAATGCTGCCTCAAAATTAAGAAACATCCCGGCATCCCTGCGGTTTGATGTAATATTTTCCGATCTTCCGGCGGAGGATTATACCGCGTCCGATTTAACAGGCTTTGCCGGAGAGAAACCGGTGATTACTTTGCTTAATGCCGGAGAAGAGGATAAAATTGTCGAACTAATTCAAGCCGGCGCTTTCGATGTTCTGATTACCGACCCCAAAGGTCATTTTCTGAAAGATTTTCCGGTAATCATGGAGAAGGTAAAAAACCATAAAAAAATAAAAGATTATTATAAGAGGGAAATCAAAACCCTGCGGGAGAATGAAAGAAAATATCGCACGATTTTCGAGAAATCCCGGGAAGCGGTTTATATCACTACCCCTGAGGGAAAATTTTTAGAATTCAACAAATCCATGTTGGAATTATTTGGCTATGACAGATACGAACTTGGAAATCTGAATGCCGAAGATTTATATGCGAACGCCGCAGATCGCGAACTTTTTCGAAAGAAAATTGAAAATGAAGGCTCCCTCAGCGATTATGAAGTGAATTTAAGAAAAAAAGACGAAACGGAATTCGCATGCCTGTTGATGACCACTTTGTTGTATTCCGATGAAGGCAAAATTATCGGATACCTCGGCAGCATAAAGGACATTACTCAATGGAAACAATCAGAAAAGAAAATGGCTGAATTATATGAACAGTTAAAAGAGGCTAATATGTCCTTGTCTCTAGGCTATGCTGCCGAAAAAGGGCACAAAGATGCCCTGAAAACGGTTCTTTATGAAGAACAGACCGGCTTTTTGATTGACAATACCGGCAAAATAATCGGCATTACCGAAAAAGCCCGTGAAACAACCGGCAGATCCCGGCTTGAATTGCTGCGCTCTAACTTTATTGACCTGCTTATTAGCGGCAGCCGGAGCCAGTTTGAAAACGATTTAAGATCTTCGATGATTGAAGGCGCATGTCAAACTACCTTGACTCTCGATGCGCCTGATAAAGGCGAAAGTGTTTTTGACGCCAGCATCATGCGTGTAAACATGGAAGCGCAGAAAAACATTTTAATTCTTTTGAGAAATAAAAAAATAGAGTAATAAAGGCAAAGAAACCTATTTAGTCCCGAATGAATTCCCCAAAGGGGCAGGCGGGGATAGCTTGGGGGATTCGTCGACCACCCATGGGTGGTTAACCTTTGGAAAGACAGAGATCTAACGCAAAGACGCAGAAAACGCAAAGGTAAGAACTTGAATTTTAATAATATAAACTCTGCGAACTTTGCATCTCTGCGTTAGTTAACTCGTACTCAAATTCAATTTGTGTATGAGGAATGAATACAGGAAAGGCGGTTATCTGAAACGTAAAGGCGTCCGAATAATCCCGGAGGGATTAAATATGAATAGCATCAGACGAAGTCTGGTGATAAAAGGGCCCCATCCAAGCAAAACACCGGAGGTGTTTAACCTGATAAGCATGAGATCATTCGTATAATGCCATCAAAATTCAGATCCTAATCGGGGCAAGTCCACCCAATAAATTGTGTGGTTAACCTTTGGGATGATATGATGGAAAAGTACACAAAATCCCCACCCGGCTTTTACCTGCCCTGAAACACTCTGAATATAGAGATAAAGCCGGAAATATCTTTTGTTCGGCTAATGCAAAATATTTCCTATATTTAGCCTGGTTTGAGAAAATAATAAATTGAAGAGTAAAAAATATCCTGAATTGATCCTGAAACGACTTGCTGAATCATATCCCTCGGCAAAATGCAGTTTGCATCATAGACGTCCTCACGAGTTGCTGATCGCGACCATTCTCTCCGCCCAGTGTACCGATAAACGGGTTAACCGGGTTACGCCTGCACTTTTCCGAAAATACCCCACCGTAAAAGCCTTTGCGGAATCGGATATTGAGGAATTAAAAGCCGACATTCGGCCAACCGGATTTTACAATCATAAGGCTGAATCCATCAGGAATTCAATGAGGACAATTATTGAGAAATTCGGCGGCGAGGTGCCCCGTAATCTAAGTGATTTAACATCCCTCGACGGCGTCGGGCGCAAAACCGCCAATGTCGTTCTCGGCGACGCATTTAACATTCCGGGAATCGTCGTAGATACACATGTCAGGCGGTTATCAAATCGCATGGGGCTGACTAAAAATTCAGTTCCCGAAAAAATTGAACAGGATTTGATGAAACTTTTCCCACCCAAGCAGTGGACATTGTTAGGGCATTTGATGATAGATCATGGACGCTCAATTTGTATTGCCCGCAAGCCCAAATGTAACGAATGTTTTTTAAATGATATCTGCCCGTCGGCGGAAACAACCCAAAGGTAGGCTGTATGAAGACTGAAGAATTGATTCATCAACTATTGATAAATATTGGAGAAGATCCCGGGCGGGATTCACTAAAAAAAACACCGCAGCGAGTGGCTGAATTATGGGACGATGTCACTCAGGGTTATAAAGTAGATATTGATGCGCTGATGCGGGAATCGGTCTGTGATGATGATTACAGTCAAATGATTCTGGTTAAAGATATAGATTATTACAGCCTTTGCGAACACCATCTGGTGCCCTTTTTCGGTAAAGCCCATGTCGCTTATATTCCGGACGGTAAAATGATCGGGCTCAGCAAAATACCCCGCATAGTGGACGCCTTCGCCCGCCGTCTCCAGATTCAGGAGCGGTTGACCAACCAGATTGCCGAGACGATTCAGAGCGTCCTGCAGCCTAAAGGTGTGGCGGTTGTCATGGAGGCGACCCATCTCTGCATGCAGATGCGGGGTGTGGAAAAACATAATTCGGTGGTTACCACCAGCGCCATGTTCGGCATCTTCAGAGAGCAGGAGAGTACCCGCATGGAATTTCTGGACTTGATTAAAATTTCTCGAATATAAAAAGGGAATAAATATGCCACTTATCGGTTGTCATGTGTCAATTGGCGGCGGAGTTCAAAATGCCCCGGAACGCGGCAAAACGTTAGGATGCGATGCGATACAGATCTTCACCGCCAACCAGATGCAGTGGAAGGGCGCGCCCATTTCCGCCGAAAGCCGGGACAAATATATCAGTGAGATTAGCGAAAATGACATTAAAATGGTTATCTCCCACAACTCTTATCTGATTAATCTCGGCAGCCCCGAACCCGTGAAGCTGGCGATGTCCCGTAAAGCATTTATCGAAGAGATTGAGCGGTCGACTTTTTTAAAAATACCCCATATCGTCTTCCATCCCGGTTCCCACATGGGCAAAGGCGATGATGCAGCGCTTCAAACTATCGCTGAAAGCTTGGATTACTGCATGGAAAAAGTCCCCGGTTCCGATGTTACCCTTCTGCTGGAAATCACCGCCGGGCAGGGGACAAATGCGGGTTATAAATTCGAACATCTGAGAACCGTTATTGACCGAAGCCAATATCCCGACCGGCTGGGCGTCTGCTTCGACACCTGTCATGCCTTTGCGGCGGGTTACAATATCGTAAACGAAGCCGGTTATAATGATACTTTTCAGCGATTTGATGACATTATCGGGCTGGATCGCCTGCAGGTTTTCCATCTGAACGATTCTAAAAAACCGGCCGGCTCGCGGGTGGACCGGCATCACCGGCTTGGCGAGGGCTTCATGGGTTGGGAAGTGTTTTACCGGTTGGTTAATGACGAACGCTTTGTCAACCTGCCCATGATTCTGGAGACACCGGGCGATGAAGAACATTATGGCGGAGAAATCCAACTGCTTAAAAACGCCTGTAAATAGATGTTAATAAATTATAAATGTTGAATGATAAATGAAGAAATTGAATGTTATTGATCTCGGCAAGTGTACTTATGGCAAAGCCTGGGATATCCAGAAAGAAATACACGCCAAACGTGTTGCCGGAGAAATTCCCGACACGCTCATTTTGGTTGAGCATCCGCATGTTTACACGCTTGGCAAAAACGCCAACGCTCAGCATCTGATTGCCAGTCAGGATTATCTGAAATCTAAGGGCATCGAGATTTATAATGTCGATCGCGGCGGCGATATAACCTATCACGGTCCCGGTCAATTAGTCGGTTACCCAATTTTTAATTTAAAGGATCACAAAGAGAGCGTCTCCTGGTATGTTCACACAGTGGAAGATGTTCTCATCAAAATACTGGCGGATTATGGAATTACTGCCGGGCGAATCGACAAACTCACCGGCGTCTGGGTGGACGATCAAAAAATTGCCGCTATCGGAATGCGGGTATCCAGATGGGTCACCATGCATGGTTTCGCGTTGAATGTCAGCACCGATCTATCTCTCTATGACGGGATTATTCCCTGCGGAATCGTGAGTAAGGGCATCACCCGAATTGTCGATTTAGCGCCGGATATTCAGATGGACCAGGTTAAACGTGATGTCATAATTAAGTTCGGAACATTATTTAATCTGTCATTAGCAGACAGAAATCAATATAGTGAATAATTGTGATAATCGGTTTTTATTGAAAAATTTATTAGTGTAATTCGTGTAATTAGTGGTTAAAAATGAAACCTGACTGGCTCAAAGTAAAATATACCGTCAACGAAGACTTCAAGGCGCTACGTGAAATTGTGAAGCAATACGACCTTCACACTGTCTGCGAAGAAGCCCGCTGTCCCAACCAGGGCGAATGCTGGCGGCGACGTGCGGCAACTCTGATGATACTTGGTGATGTCTGTACCCGCAACTGCCGTTTCTGCGCTGTGGGTAACGGCAAGCTTTTGCCGCCGGCTCCCAACGAACCGAAAAAAGTCGGCAGGGCTGTAAAACTGATGGGGCTGAAATACGCCGTGATCACATCCGTAACGCGGGATGACCTGCCTGATGGCGGCGCTATGCACTGGGCGGAAACCATCCGGGAAATACGCAGGCAAAACCCTGATTGTAAAATCGAAGTGCTGATTCCCGATTTTCAGGGTGATGTCGAAGCGCTCGAAACCGTTCTTGACGCAAAACCGGACGTCCTGGGACACAACCTTGAAACGGTAAAATATCTTTATTCACAAGCCCGACCACAGGCGGATTACAATCAATCTCTGGCTGTTTTGAAAAACGCCAAACAGCGCGGCGCTGTGACCAAAACCGGGATTATGGTCGGATTAGGAGAGACAAAAAAACAGGTTCTCGAATTGATGCAAGACGCCCGAGCGGTGGGTTGTAATATTTTTACCGCCGGACAATACCTGCAACCCACAAAAAGTCATCTTCCGGTGGAGCGGTATGTTCATCCTGATGAATTTGAATTTTATAAAGAAGAGGGCAAGAAAATGGGATTTAGGGCGGTGATGGCGGGACCGTTGGTGCGCAGTTCTTATCATGCCGAAGATCTTCTGTAAGGCGGTCTCCCCCTTTGCAATTAATCCGCCACATGTCTAAATTCCCCCGTTAAAATTGAGATAAGGAATGGCTTTTTTAGAACTACTGTTTCCGTCGGAAGACCCGATCACAAAAATTCTGCACCGTATCGCTAAAATCGCCGACCGCGATCAAATAAAAACGTATCTGGTTGGCGGCGTGATCCGCGACCGTATCCTGGGACACCAAACCAAAGATATCGACATTACAGTCATCGGCAATGGTATTGAATTCGCCAAAGCCATTGCCCATTCCTTCCGCCTGAAAAAAGTCCTGGAATATCCCCGCTTCGGCACAGCGATGGTTCCCTATCATGATATCGTCATCGAAGTTGCCACGGCCCGTTCGGAAGAGTATGAAAATAATTCCCGTAAACCCAAAGTCGCCGAAGGAAATCTCCATAAAGACCTGTCGCGCCGGGATTTTACCATCAACGCCCTGGCAATGTCGCTTAATGAAGATTCGTTATTCCAACTGACCGACTATTTCGAAGGGCTAAAGGATCTGGATGCCGGAATTATCCGCACGCCACTGGACCCGGTGATCACGTTTTCCGAAGACCCGCTACGCATGTTGCGGGCAATTCGCTTCGCCTCACAGTTAGGATTCAGGATCGAAGATGAAACCTTTCGCGCTATCGGCAAAGTAAAAGACCGTATGGAAATCATCTCCCAGGAACGGATCACCGAGGAACTGACTAAAATTCTCAAAGTACCGCAAAGACCGTCACGGGCATTCTACCTGATGGAAAAGTCCGGTTTATTAGAAATTATCCTGCCTGAAATCGCCAGGCTGGACGGCGTCGATCAACGCAACGGCTATCACCACAAAGACGTTTTTCGTCATTCACTGCAGGTACTGGATAATATTGCTGAAAAAACCAATAAATTCGAATTGCGCTTTACTGCTTTGATTCACGACATCGCCAAACCTCAAACCAAAAAATACATTGAGGGCAAAGGCTGGACCTTTTACGGGCACGAAGAGATCGGCGCCCGGATGGTTAAACCGCTCTGTCGCCGTCTGAAACTGTCTAATAAAATTATGGAATACGCCGAAAAAATGACCCGCCTGCATCTACGCCCGATTGCCATTGCCGAAGAGGGTGTTACCGATAGCGCTGTGCGGCGCCTGTGTGTCGATGCAGGTGAACATATCGATGATTTGATTACCCTTTGCCGGGCGGATATTACTTCTAAAAATCTCCGTAAAGTCACCGAATACACCGCAAATTTCGACCGCGTCGTGGATAAAATTACCGAAGTTGAAGAAAAAGACCGCCTGCGCTCCTTTCAGTCTCCCGTGCGTGGCGATGAGATCATGAAAATCTGCAATCTGTCCCCCGGGCCCGGCGTGGGCTATGTCAAAAGCGCCATCGAAGAAGCCATTCTATCAGGAGAAATACCCAACACCTACAAAGCCGCCAAAATGTATCTTGAATCACATAAAGAACGGTTATTGTCAGAAATTTAGAAGCCTTAATCTTTATCTGACAACTTTTAATTGGCACTATACTCTAAAACCCTGTTGACGAAAGGAAAGCGTGCCGTGAGCGAAAATCAAGAGAAAACGATTCTGTCAAAAATATTGTCATTATTCTGGGAACCTTCCGGAACATTTCAATCGTTAAAGACGAAAATCAGCTGGCTGGATATTTTGTTTCCGCTCCTGATTGTTATCATTATCAGTCTTATTGCCACATCTTATATTGTTCCGATTGCAATTAACGACCAGAAGGCTCGCATTGAAAACAGTGAGAAGTTAAGTGATGTTCAGAAAGAAGCGATTATCGAGCGCATGGAAAACAGGGCGGATTCCCCTGTGCAGTATATCACAACCGCGATCGCAACAGTAGTGAAAGTCCTGGTGCTGGCGCTTGTCATGTTATTTGTCGGCAATTTTTTATTAGGTGGTGATGTAAAATATTTTACAATGCTTGGGATTACAGCCTATGTCGGACTGGTAGATGTCGTCAGCCTCGGTATAAAAACACCCCTGATCGTATCCCGGAATACAACGAAGGTCTACACAAGCCTTGCGCTGCTTCTCGAAGAGAGTGAACGGTTTTTATTTCGATTTTTTGCAAACATAGATATCTTTGCAATTTGGAAAATCGTCCTTTTCAGCATCGCTTTAGGAATTATATTGGATAAAAAAGCATCAAAACCATTTTGGATCATCACGATCATCTGGCTGATATACGCCGTCGCAGCAGCAGCATTAGCCGGACTTGTAAAAATTTAAAACGGGAAAAATACTATGCGAAAATTTTGGATAATTTTTATTATGTTAATGTCAACCCTTGCTTTTAGCAATGAGAAACTGAGTCTTCAGGATTGCATCCAGCTGGCTATCAATAATAATCCGGATATCAAGATTTCTAAAAAACAGTACAAAATATCCAAAGCGGGAGTGACCGAATCCTACAGTACCATCCTGCCCAGTGCCGGAATTGGCTATTCCGGGTCATCCTCTTCCCAGGGACCTCGTGTCATTTACCTGGAGAGTACCCCCATCGACTCCACCAGTAAATCCACCAGCAGTCAGCACGGTATTGGTTTTAGGGTCAATCAAAATATCTATGACGGTGGAAAATGGTGGAATACCATTAAGAAAGCCAAGAATAATTTAAGAGGCTCCCGGGTCAATCAGGAATTAACCCGCCAGTATATCATTAACGATGTGACGGAAAAATTTTATACTGTTTTGAAAGCCCGGGAACTGCTGAAGGTTTATGAAAAATCTCTGGAGAACAGTCGGGAACAGCTGAAAAAAACCAAAGAAATGTACAAAATCGGACAGGTCGCCAAAAAGGATCTTTTTAAAGCCCAGGTCAGTGAGGGCAATGACCGGTTGAGTATTATCGAGCAAAAAACAGCATATAAAAATGCACTTGCCAACTTAAACCAGGCGATGGGTCGGAATCCTGCCGATCAGTTTGAAGTCGTTGAAAATGAATATGTCAAACCCCAGATAATTGCACTGGAATTTGCAATTGAGAAAGCGCTCGGTAACAATAAAGAACTACTGGCATTGAAAGCGGAACAGATGAGTGCAGATTTAGATTATAAGATTGCAAAAGGTTCCTGGCTCCCTTCCCTGAGCGGTTCCTATTCCTACAGCCGAGGCGGTAATAATTTAGACCTTATATATTCAAAATTAGACGAAGATTGGAGTTCCTCTCTGAGTTTAGATTTAAGCTGGTCGATTTTCAATGGTCTGCAACGGAAAACAAATATCCAGCGCAACCTGCTTAATTATCAGATGTACGACGATCACATCACCAAAAAAAATATCGAAATCCGCAACCAGATTCAACTGCTTATTGAAAATCTCAATACTTATATGGAAATGATAGATATTCAGGAATTGAATATCGTGTCCGCACAGGAAGATTTGCGACTTGCTCAGGAAATGTATCGGTTGAATTCTGCCACCTTACTGGAAGTGCTCGATGCCCAGGTGACACTGACAACCGCTCGGCAACAAATGGTCAGCACAAAATATGATGCAAAGAAGACTGAGACTCAGCTGGCATTTTTAATGGGCACCTTATAGAGGAAGGATTCGAGGAATAGATGAAAAAGAAAAACAAACGTAAAATCATTATTCTGATCGTTCTGGCTATTGTAATTGGGGTAGTCATTGTTGCAAATACAAAAAAAAGCAAAATCAAACCAATTGCCGTTCAAACCGCCAAGATCAAGCGAGAAAAAATCGTTCAGACTGTCAACGCATCGGGGTCATTAATACCGCAAACCCAGGTCAAGATCAGCGCCAATGTCGCGGCCCGGATCACGAATATTACCGTGAAATTAGGTGATATTGTCAAGCGGGGCGACCTGCTGGTGGAGCTGGATAAAGCACAGTATGAAGCTGCCTATGAACGGGCTCTTTCGGTCGTTCAATCCGCTGAAGCCAACCAGAGGAAAGTGTCCAGTGAACTGCAGCGGGTTAAAGAATTATTTAAAAACGATCTTACA
>Ga0268279_1001502_pt1 | contig 12744 bp, 16 predicted proteins | sample saktaG_6_FD_190142 | JGI IMG/M metagenome (GOLD analysis project Ga0268279, IMG submission 190142) | Saline water microbial communities from Sakinaw Lake, British Columbia, Canada - sak_2010_1_5_80m | ecosystem: Environmental > Aquatic > Non-marine Saline and Alkaline > Saline ...
CACAGAAAAGCCGGAGTAGTTTAATGGAAAAACATTTCCTTGGTAAGGAAAAGAGCACGAGTCCGATTCTCGTCTCCGGCTCATATGGCAATAAAAAAGAAACCAATTATAAAACTTCAGTGTTCTGAGTGCAAAAGAGTGAATTATTTCACGAATAAGTCCAAACTAATGGAGGGTAAACTTGAGTTGAAAAAATATTGCAAGTTTTGTAGAAAACACACAGTGCACAAGGAAGCCAAGAAGTAATTAACGTATAGATAAAGTAAGAGCCCATCAAACAACATAGTTGCGATGGGCTTATGGCAGTGGTTGATTGGATTTTTAATCCGGTACGAGCCGAAGATGAGAGTGAGCCAGTAAACGTCACTGGAGGACGACCAATCAAATTCCACTGCCAATATAATTATAGTATATTTTTATTTTTTGTCAAGAAAAAAATAAGAAAAAAATAATTTTATGGAATTAAAAGAATATCAAAAACTTTGCAAAAAAACTTCTAAGAAATTTGACGATAAAGAAAAAGAAATACTTACTTGGGGATTAGGAATTGCCGGAGAAGCTGGAGACGTTGCCGGTTGTGTTAAAAAAACATTTTCTCATGGAGATGATCAGAAGAACGGAATAAGAGAAAACTTAGGAGACACTATGTGGTATATTGCAATGATTTGCGATTTCTTTGATTGGAATATTGAAGGTGTTTTGGAAGACAATATTAAAAAGCTTGAAAAAAGATATCCAAACGGCTTTTCTGAAGAAACAGCAAGAAAAGACAAAAGAAAGGATTGGAATAGATAAAATCTGCAAATAACATAGAAAATATACTATTTACATAAAGAAACGAAGTAGTAATGTAATATGGAAAACAGTAATCAATATCTTCATGAAGTAGCAATTACAACTATTGTCGTAAAAGATGATAAATATTTAATAACGAGAAGGTCGTTAAATAAGAAGCGATTTCCGGGAATGTGGACAGTGCCAGGAGGGAAAATGGAAACAAGCGATTATTTACAGCTTCCTAAAGATACAAAGTATTACTGGTATAATGTTCTGGAGCGGACTCTGCAAAGAGAACTGAAAGAAGAAGTTAATATTGAAGTTGATAATATCAAGTATATAACAAGTTTGGCAACAATTCATACTGACGGAATCCCTTCGCTTGTGATTTCTTGTATGGCAGATTATATTTCTGGTGACATTAAACTTCAGAAAGATGAGTTGGACCAGTATGGGTGGGTAAGCTTGGAAGAAGCAAAAAATTACGATCTTATAGATGGAATTTACGACGAACTTGTTATGGCCGAGCGAATGCGGAAAGGTGAAAAAGTAAAATGGAAAAGGTTTTGAATTAAAAATTCTGCAAGTTTTGTAAGAGATATACGGTATATAAAGAAATAAACTATGGAGATAAAAATTGTAAAAGATTCTATTAGCAAGAAAGAGCTCCGCGAAATTGCGAAGCAACAATTTGGTGATTTGGTAAAAGCGGTTGTTGATATTGACCAGGAAATAATGGCCGTAGGCGGTGAAATGCATGCTGATGAAGAAGTAATATTAATGGAGCAAGAAGGTTCAAAACGAGAATATACTTGGGGAATTAATCTTTATCCAGAGAAGAGTAGAGAAGAATTAATAGAGTTTGATTCTATGATTAATATTAAGCCTTCCTATAATAATTATTCGCGAGATGTAGGAGATTTGAAGATAAGAGAAAAAATCAATATGATTGTAACCAAATTTGTTGTAGAATAAGAATATGAAGATTCTTCATGAAAAATTAGCTAAGGGAAAATGGTTCAAGCTTTTACTTTGTGAACAGCTTGGGAATATTGGTAGTGAAGTTCATCGAGTGCTTCGTTGGAGAGATAAAGACCAAGATAATTTTGAAAGGGCAATTAATAGAACTCTTGAGCTTTTTGACTTAACATTAGAAGACTCTCGTTGGAAAAAACGTTTAAAGGAAATTGCCCGTGCTAGAGAATTATTTTGTGATGCTATTGCTGGTGGAAAAGAATACAAAACTTCGTTAGAATACCTTGATAGATATTTTTTCTATTATGCTCTTTGTGCTAGACGTGATATATAATATATAGTTATTAAAAATTTATATAAAAAGTATAGGGGTATAGGCTAATGGCAAACTTCTTCTCTCCAAAAGAAGAGTTCTGGGTTCGAATCCTAGTACCCCTGCATTAAAAATATGTTTACAAAAAGAAATAAAATAATTCTTATCTCAATAGCAATAGTTGTTTTTGTTGTTATTTTGTCATCTTCTAACAATGGCGAAGAAGAAGTAAGTTTAGTTAAAGTTGCCAGAGGAAGTGTTGTTCAGGAAGTATCTGAAACAGGACAGCTTAAGAAAGGAGAAAAAATTGATTTAAGCTTCAGTAATTCTGGAAGAATTGAGAAAATATATGTTTCTGTTAGTCAAGACGTTAAAAAAGGAGATGCTCTGATGAAACTGGAAACAAGAGAGCTTGAAATCCAATTATTAGAAGCAAAAGCAAGTCTGGCAATATCTCAGGCACAATTAGATAAGCTTATTGCCGGAGTAAGTGTTCAAGAGATTCAGAAAAAACAAACCGTTCTTGATAATGCTGAAATTTCTTTGGAAAACGCAGAACAAAACCTAATAAATATAGAAAATCAGACAAAGGAAAGCCTTGAAGCAGCTTACGACGACTCTCTTAATATTATAGATTCAGGATATTTATATGCATATAATGCCAAGAATTTTGTTGATTTGCTTCAAAGAAGTTATTTTACAAAAAATGATCAAGAAGGTCTTAGAATTAAGGAGAATAAAAACGAGATCAATAACGCGCTTTTAGAAATGGAAATATTAATAAATACTACTAAAAGCAATGAATCTGAAAATATTGACCTTGCTTTAGTCGGAATACAAACAAATCTTTCTGTAGTATATGATTCTTTGGGAGAAATCAGGAATATTTGCGAAGAGCTTACTTACCGCAATGTTGTTTCTACTGCTGATAAAACTTCTTTGGATACTCATAAATCAAATATCAACACTGCTTTGACTAGTATTGTAAATTCTCAGCAAACATTAGCTTCCACAAAGTTAAGCAATAAGATAAGCGTAAATACTGCTCAAGTAAGCGTTTCAACAGCACAAGGCGTTCTTAAAATTGCTCAAGATGATCTTTCATTAATTACGTCTGATCCCAGAAAAGAAGATCTTGATTTATATGAAGCTCAAGTTGACCAAGCTCAATCAAGAGTTTCGCTTTTACAAGATAAAATCAATAAAGCAACTCTAAGAAGCTACGTAGATGCTCAAGTTGCCGAGATTAACAAAGAAATAGGAGAAATGGCACAGCAAGATGTTGTTGTTTCTCTTCTCCCTTCAGATCTATTTGATATAGAGGTTGATATTTACGAAGAAGATGTAGTGAAAATGAACATTGGCAATCCAGTAGAGATTTCTTTAATTGTTTTTCCGGATAAAACATTCGATGGAACAATAATTTCAATTGATCCAGCTGAAAAATTGATTGGCGGGGTTGTCTATTACAGAGTAAGAATTGGCTTTGATGAAGTTCCAGAGAATGTAAAACCAGGTATGACCGCTGATATTGTTATTAAAACCAGCACAAAAGAAAATGTCTTAATTGTTCCAGAAGATGTGTTAGAGGAAAGCAGCCAAGGGTTTGTTGTTAATATTTTTAAGAATGGAAATATTCAAGAAAGGGAAGTGGAGATAGGAATTATTGGAAGTAATGGGATGGTAGAGATTATTAGCGGTTTAGAAGAAAACGAAGAAATAATTTTAGAATAAATGAATGAAGCGATTGTTAAATTAGAAAATATTTCTAAGATCTATCAACTTGGGTCTATAGAATTGCAAGCCATAAAAGGAATAAGCCTCGAAATAAATCGAGGTTCTTTTATGACGATAATGGGTGCATCTGGTTCCGGAAAATCGACATTGCTTAATATGATTGGATGTCTTGATTCCCCTACGAATGGAAAAGTATTTTTAAAAGGAAAAGACGTTTCTTTATTATCTGAAGACCAATTATCCCAACTTAGAGGGAAAACAATTGGTTTCATCTTTCAGGAGTTTAATCTTCTTCCAAATCTTAATTCATTGGACAATGTAGCTCTTCCTATGGTGTTCCAAGGTCTTTCAGAGATTAAGAGAAGAGAGCGGGCCAAAAATCTTTTACGCATAGTTGGACTAGAAAATAGAATTTTTCATCAGCCGGCAGAGCTTTCGGGTGGAGAAAAGCAAAGAGTTGCCATCGCTCGGGCTCTGGCGAATGACCCGGAACTTATTATTGCTGATGAGCCTACAGGAAACCTTGATTCAGTAACCGGAAAAAAGATTATGGAAATCTTGAGTGATTTTCATAAAAAAGAGAAAAAAACTATTATTATTGTTACGCACGATATCAATATTGCCAACTATACTGAAGAAATATTTAATATTAAAGATGGACAGGAATTTATTGACTCCAAATAGATAATAAATTTTTATGGCTCAATTAAAAGAATATTTTAAAATTGCTTTTCGTAACCTAAGAACAAGATCTCTTAGAAGCTGGCTTACTATTTTTGGCATTGTTATAGGCGTATTTTTAATTGTCTCTCTTCTTTCTTTAAGTCAGGGAGTACAATCAACGATTGATGAACAGTTAAACGCTCTGGGTGGAGAAATGATCATTGTTATGCCTGGGGACGAATCTAATCCACTTATGGGAATGATGATGGGAGGAGATAAATTAGAAAGAGAAGATATAGAAGCTATTAAAAAAAGCAAAGGAGTGGAAGAAGTTCTTACAATGTCTTATCGAAGCTCTGTTATGAGATATGAAGAAGAAAGCAAAACAATTTTTATAGCTGGCGTTCCCTGGAAATCAGGAATGGATATTCTTCAGAAATTTCAAGGGTGGAGTCTGACTGATGGGAGATGGCCGATTGTTGGCAGAAGAGAAGTTGTAATCGGACAGCAAGTGGTTAATGAAATATTTAAGAACGAAGTTAAAGTAAATACAGAAGCTATTATCAAAGGAAGTAAATTTGAAATTGTCGGTATTTTAAATTCTCTAGGAAGTAAAAGCGACGATAGTTTTGCGTACATGGATATGGATCTTTTTCAAGATATTACTGGGGAGAAAAGAGGTTCTGCTCAAATGGCTATGGTAAAGATTGAAGAAGGAGCTTCGGAAGACAAAGTAGCAGAAGCGATAAAAGAGAGTCTTATAAAAACAAGGAAAAGAAGAATAGGAACCGATGCTGCTGACTTTGCCATAATTACATCAAGTAAGATCAGTGGGATAACAGGAGACATAATGAAGGTAATAGAGTTTGCTATTGCTATTTTTGCCGGTATTGCAATCTTAGTCGGTACTATTGGAATAATGAATACAATGTTTACTTCTGTTCGAGAGAGAACTAGAGAAATAGGAATTATGAAAGCAATTGGAGCTAAAAATTCAGCAGTTTTAACTATTTTCTTAATTGAAGCAGGGATTATTGGCTTAGGTGGAGGGATAGGAGGAATGATTCTTGGTGTTATGTTTGCCAAATCAATTGAGCTATATGGTCAGGCTAACCCCTCGTTTTATTTTTCAGCTGTTGTCTCCCCAGGTTTGATTATTTTTAGTATTGCCTTTTCTTTCTTTATTGGTTCTTTAGCCGGATTTTTTCCAGCTAGGAGCGCGGCAAAACTAAAGCCAGTCGAAGCTTTAAGAAGATTTGAATAAAACTTATGTATATTTCAATTTTAATCGCTGGTTTCGGCGGAGGAGTAGTAAGAGGATTAATTGGATTTATTAAACATCAGTATTCCTATAAAAATGTGGGATTCAATCTGCCATACTTTTTAGGTATGGCTTTTATTTCAGGTATTATTGGACTAGTTTGCGCTATGGCTATAAAAGAAGCTGGTATTAACTTAAACGGTATATTCAGTCCTGCTCTGGGGTTTATTGCTGGATACGCCGGAGGAGATTTTATTGAAGGGATTTATAAGATTATTATTAAGAAATCATCTATTACTGATTAGTTTTTTTGATGTATTTTCTCTCAATGTAAAAGAAGCAATTACTTGCTCCTTTTACATTTTAGTGTATATTATTAAATTGGAGGTGAAAAAATGAACGAAGGAATTGTCTTCAGAAAAAATGGGCTTCGTATTATAATAAAACAAATGCCGTTTATTAATACGTTAATTGAAAAAGGAATATTAAGGGCTCCATTAATAATGAAAGCTTTCGGAACAGTGAATAGAGAGAATTTTGTTCCTGAAGAAAAAAAGCACCTTGCCGGAGAAGACATGCCTTTGTCTATCGGGTATGGGCAGACAATTTCCCAGCCTTTAGTAGTTGCTTTTATGCTGGAGCAGTTAAAGCCTCAAAAAGGCGATAAGATCTTAGATGTTGGAGCTGGCTCCGGCTGGACAACAGCTTTATTGGGAGAGATTGTAAGGCCAAAAGGAAAAGTAATAGCTATTGAATTGATTCCGGAATTGAAAAAGATTGGAGAAGAAAATGTGGCAAAATATGGTTTGATTGAAGAAGGAGTAGTCAATTTTCTTTGCGAAGATGGTACAAAAGGATATAAGAAAGAAGCACCTTTTGATAAGATTTTGTGCTCAGCAAGCGCTGAAAAAGAAATTCCTTCTGAATGGAAGAAACAATTGAAAGTAGGAGGGAGGATAGTAGCTCCAATTAGTTCTTCTATTTGGCTGTTTGTAAAAAAGTCAGAAAAAGAATTTGAAGAGATTGAATATCCTAATTATGTTTTTGTTCCTTTAATTGAAGAAAAATGAGCAGATACGCATCTGCTCATTTGTTTAAAATATGAAAAATAAAATAGTTCTTTTAATATTGTTTGCAGTTTTTTGTTTTATTATTTGGCAGGGGATTTATTTCCAAAAATCTTTTGAATCCGCAGAAAACATATTTTCTGTAGAAAAAGGGCAGAGTGTTTTTGAAATTTCCAAAAATTTGGAAAAGCAGGAATTAATAGCGCATTCCTTTTATTTTAATATTTACGTGTTTTTAACTGGAAAACAAGGAAATCTTCAGGCCGGAGAATATCTTTTTAATTCTCAGCAGAGCGTTAAGGAAATTGCCCAGAAAATATTTAAAGGGGAAATAATGCAAGCAAAAACAATTACTATTATTGAAGGATGGGATATAAAGGACATTGCCTGGTATTTTGAAAATCAGGGAATGTTTCAGGCAGAAGAGATAATGGAAGTAGCTGGATTTCCTCTGATTGAGAATAATCTTCAAGAAGACTTTACTGAGTTTAAGTTTTTAAAAGACAAGCCTTTGGATAAAAATCTTGAAGGGTATCTTTTTCCTGACACATATAACATTGAAAAGAATGATGGCGTGAAGAAAATCGTAGAGAAAATGCTGGAAAATTTTGGTATAAAACTGGATAGTCAGCTAAGAGAAGAAATTCAGAAACAAGGGAAATCAGTTTTTGAGATAATTACTATGGCTTCTCTTATAGAAAAAGAAGTAAGAATCTATATTGATAAAGAAACGGTTTCCGGGGTTTTATGGAAAAGACTTGATTCAAATATGCCTTTGCAAGTTGACGCTACAATAGTATATGTTACCGGGAAGAAAACTGTTTCCAAAGAGGAAACAAAAATTGATTCATTATATAACACATACAAGTATTTGGGTCTTCCATTTGGCCCTATTTGCAATCCAGGACTGGACAGCATTAAAGCGGCAATATATCCGAAAGAAAGCAAGTATTGGTATTATCTTTCAACCCTAGAAGGAGAAACTATATTTAGCAGGACATTGGAAGAACATAATATGAATAAAGCAAAGCATCTTAAATAATATGAAAATAGCCATAGTTATTGCTTTTAAAGGATTTAAAGATATAGAGTATTTTATTATTAAGAATATTCTTTTGGGGTCCGGAATAAAAATTCTGACAATTAGTTCTCAGAAAGGAGTAGCTATCGGATCAGATGGTGGAGATGTAAAAATTGATTTAGATGTGTCTGAAGTCAAAGTAGAAGACTTTGATGCACTTGTTTTTATTGGAGGAGAGGGGATGGGAAAAGATTTGGATAATAAAAAGTTTCAAAAGATTGTCCAGGATTTTGTAGAAAAAGGTAAAATATTGGGAGCTATATGTATAAGTCCAGCTTTACTGGCAAAGGCTGGAGTTTTAAAAGGAAAGAAAGCTACGGTTTGGTCTGCTCCCTTGAATAAAGAAGCGATTAAAATTCTGAAAGAGAATGAGGCTATTTATGAAAATAAAGATGTTGTTGTGGACGGTAAGATTGTCACAGGCAATGGTCCAATGGCAGCTGCTGAATTTGCAAAAACTGTTCTCCAACTATTGACAGAATATATATAACATATATACTAAAAATTAGCCGCAGAAAAGGGGCATTTAAGTCCTCTTGAGGCAGATAATAATCTGTTTTAATAATGCCTGCGGTAGCAGGTTTTTAATTTTATGGCCTTAACCCGAGAACAAAAACAAAATATAGTAAAAGATTTAGCGGAAAAGTTTGAAAAACAAAAATCAATAGTTTTTGTTGATTTTACTGGAACAAAAGTAAAAAACATTTCCGAAGTTCGAAAAGAAATGAAGGAAAACGATTGTGAGTTTAAAATAGCAAAAAAGACATTAATGAAAGTTGCTCTTAAAGAAAAAAAAATGGATCTTCCAGAAGAAAATTTTAACGGTGAAATCGGTATAGGGTTCGGATTCAAAGATGAAGTTATGCCGTTTAAGATTATTGGCAGTATTTCAAAAAAAACAAATACCTTGAAGTTTTTAGGAGGATTAATAGGAAAGGATTTTATTAAAAAAGAAGAAGCTCAAACTATATCTGAACTTCCTAATAGAAATGAGCTTTTAGCAAAAGTCGTAGGGAGCATTTCCTCTCCTCTGAGCGGATTAGTAAACGTTCTTCAGGGAAATTTGAGAGGATTAGTTTGCGTATTAAGTGCAATTAAAAAATAACTTGTATTTCGTATTATTAAGATACGATATGCTAAAAAAAATATGACAGAAGAAAAAGAAACAAAAGTTCCTGAAAAATTCAAAAAACTAGTCGAGGAAATTGAAGGTCTTTCAGTTCTGGATTTAGCAGGACTTGTAAAGATTCTTGAAGAAAAGTTTGGTGTTTCCGCTGCCGCTCCGGTCGCTGCTCCTGCAGTTGCCGCTGAAGCTGATTCTGCTTCAGAAAAAAGCGAATTCAATGTTGAATTGTCCCAGGTTGGAGATAAGAAAATTGAAGTAATAAAGGCAGTAAGAGATATAACTGGAAAAGGGTTGAAGGAATCAAAAGATTTAGTTGATGCAGCAGTTTCTGCTCCTCAAATGGTAAAGGAAAATGTTAAGAAAGAAGAAGCAGAAGAAATGAAGAAGAAATTTGAAGCAGCTGGCGCAAAAGTAGAATTGAAATAAATTAAAAGACCCTGAGAAATCAGGGTCTTTTAATTTCTCTATCTTCTGAAAATTAAGAAAGCAATTATTAAGACTAAGATTAACAATAGTACTAAACGAGTTTTTTCTCCAAACGCTATTTTAGATGGCCAGGGAAATTTTCCTAAAAGCGGGAAAAATTTTGAAGATTTTTTTATTTGAGACTTAGTTAAAGCAGAAAAAAGGAGAATTCCTGAGACCTCAGAGAGTTCTTTTTTTCTTGGCTTTAAAATTTCATTTAAAGATTTTTTGTCGCTTATTTGTGCAAAGTTTTTGATTAGATTTTCTTTTTTAAGATATTCAAAAACTTCTTCTGTTAACACCATTATTTTATCATTGGCATTTAATTTTCCGGTTATGATATTCTCGAATATTTTCAATGGATATACTCCCGTTCTTTGAGTTTCTGAATCCCTACTCACATCTAATATCTCATTTTCTTTCAGGAACAAAATTTTCATCATTCCAATCTGAGCAAAGGTTAAGGCAAACGGAATGTTACTTGTCAGTGAGAAAGGAGGTAAGTTAGTTTCTTTAACAGATAAGATTGTAAAGTTTAGATTTCCGAGCCAGTTTATTTTTCCTTGTTTTGCGATTTTGCTTAAAAGCTCGTTTGCCTTTCTCAAAGATTCTCTGAGTGCTGATTCCGATGATCTTTGGAAATCAGAGTAATATTCCTCTTTTATTACTTTGGCCAGATTATTTAAGAATTCAGAATCGTTTGGAAGGGCATTAAAAAGCTGGCCGGCCATATATAAGCTGCCAAGCCTTTTCTCTGAAATATTCTCCGGTTCATAGCAAAAACTATCAAAAACGATATTTTCTTTATTTTTAGGGTTGAAATGAAACTCAAAAACTTGCATACTATTATTATAGCTATAATTAAGGTAAAGGGCAATTAGCTCAGTGGCAGAGCACTACACTCACATTGTAGGGGTCGCCGGTTCAAATCCTGCATTGCCCACATAGGCATCTGTGATATAATAAAAAAATGGATAGAAGCATATTTTTAAACTTTATTTCTTGGTATTATTTTGAGCGAACAAAAATGATCGTTCAAATCTGGAAAAGCTTTCTAAAGTTTAATTTAGCTTATTTCTCTACAGGATTTTTGCTAAAAACTTTCTTTTCTCCCTGGCGCAGATACCAATGGTCTTATGGTCTGAGTATTGATATTGGGAGATATTTCCAGGTTTTTCTTTCTAATCTTATTTCAAGAATATTAGGCTCTATTGTCAGATTTTTTCTGATAATTATTGGAATTATTTTTGAGCTTGTTATATTTTTACTAGGGATGGCTGTAATCTTAGCTTGGATATTTTTGCCGGCAATTTTAATTATTGTTTTTCTTTTTAGTTTAAGACTCATATTTAAATTATGATTAATTTTGATTTAGAAAATACTGCAATTTTTCAAAATATTAAGTGGAGCAAGATTTTGCTTTTAAAGAATTCTCATTTTTTAAAGCATCTTTTCCTTATTATTTTTATTATATTTTTTGTTTTATTTTTAATAGGGTTTTTAAGCCGTGGATTGGACGAGAACTCTCTTTCTCATTTACTTGGGTTTTCTATTCTGTTTTTCATTTTCTTTATCTTTTTCAAAATATTAAATTCCTTTTTTAATGAAAGAGTAATGAAACTGGATAAAAGAATTAACGGGAGTCCTAATTTAGCTGAAAGATTAAGCTTTTCTTCAGCTAGCGCCATTTTACGCTCAATTAAATTTGCTAAAAGGAGAAAAATTTCCCAGATAAGCTCAACTATATTATTCTATTTTCTTTTGAAAGAAAATCCTGATTTAAGGTTTGTTTTTGCTAGGGCATTAATAAGCTACAAGGGCACAATTGAAGAGGTTGGAAAAGCAATTAAAGGAATGAATGGGAAAGAGAAAAAGAAACCAATCTTTTCTGAAAATCTCCAAAAAGTCATAGAAGATTTCCCAAAAGAAAAGCAGAAAATTATGGCCGGAGACGTTCTTTCGTCTTTGGCTAAATTTGATCCTGCTTTTAGAGAAATATTAATCAGAGCGGATCTTAGTGCTAAAGATATTAGAAATCTAACATTATGGCTTGCTTTACTTAAAAAGCAGATTGAAGAAGATAAAAAATGGTGGGAATACAAAAATTTGCTTAAAAGAGGGAGTTTAGCCAGAGATTGGGCTTCTGGATACACTATTAATATGGATAGATATTCAATTGACTGGTTTAAGTTTTTTAAAAAGAGAATATTTATTGCTTCTACTGGTTATCAAGATGAAGTGAGGAAAATTGAAAGAATTTTATCCAAAAGAGAGATCAATAACGTTCTATTAATCGGCAATCCTGGTACTGGAAGAAAGAATACTGTTATGCAGTTTGCTCAAAAGAGTTTTTTAGGAGAATCTCTTCCTAGCTTAAATTACAAAAGAGTAATAGAACTTGATCTTTCTTCCTTGATTTCAGAAATTAAGAGTATTGAAGAAGTGGAAGCTGTTTTGAGCCGTATTTTCAACGAAGCTGTTTCTGCCGGGAATATAATTCTGGTTATTCCAGAAATACATAATTATCTTAAATCAGAAGAAAAAGCAGGAATATTAGATATCTCTGGAATAATTCTGTCTTATCTGCGTCTGCCACAGTTTCAGGTGATAGGAATTACGAATTACCGCGGATTGCATGATAATATTGAAAAGAAGCCGGCTATCCTTAATTTATTCGGAAAAGTGGAGCTTTCGGAAGTTTCTCCAGAACAAGCTTTAATTATTTTGGAAGATTCAGTTCCATTCCTGGAAAGAAAATACAAGAAATTCATTTCTTATCCAGCTTTACGGGATATAGTGGATTATTGCGAGCGTTATCTTTCTAATCTTCCTTTTCCAAAAAAATCACAGGACATATTGGAAGAAGCAATAATACTTCTTTCTAGGACAAGAGGAAAGGTATTAAGAGTTGATCAAATAGCTCAAATTGTTTCTGAAAAGATAAAAATTCCAGTAGGAAGAATTATGATTAAGGAAAAAGAGATTTTGCTTAATTTGGAAAACCTTATCCATCAAAGGATTATTAATCAGAACATTGCTGTAGGAGAAATTTCTTCAGCTCTAAGAAGAGCTAGAAGCGGTATTAGACAGGGAGGAAAGCCAATGGGAACATTCTTGTTTTTGGGCCCTACTGGAGTTGGAAAGACTGAAACATCAAAAGCTTTAGCTGAAATATATTTTGGTTCAGAAGATAAAATGATTAGATTTGACATGTCGGAATTTCAACAGACAAAAGATCTTTCTAGATTGATTGGATCTCTTGATATTCAAGGACTTTTA
>Ga0268279_1001504_pt1 | contig 12725 bp, 18 predicted proteins | sample saktaG_6_FD_190142 | JGI IMG/M metagenome (GOLD analysis project Ga0268279, IMG submission 190142) | Saline water microbial communities from Sakinaw Lake, British Columbia, Canada - sak_2010_1_5_80m | ecosystem: Environmental > Aquatic > Non-marine Saline and Alkaline > Saline ...
GTTGAGGGGATGGTGGCTGACGCTTATTATCATTCGGAAAGCAACACCGTCTTTTTGAATTTTGAAGAGGCCTATCCTAATCATTGTTTTACCGGAGTGATTTTTAGTTCTGATTTATATAAGTTTGTCCAGCATCCAGAATATTATTATTTAGACAAGACGGTCAGAATAATGGGTGAAGTAGAAGAGTATCAAAACCAACCGCAAATCATTTTAGAAGACCCCTCGCAAATAGAAGTGGGGAGATAAAAGTAAAAAAATCGCCAAGAAGGCGGTTTTTTGGTAGAATTAAAGAACGAGTTTATAAATTAATAAAAAAGTAAAAAGATTATGAAGAGAAATATCTATATTATTTTAACAACTTTTTTAGGAATTCTTTTTGGGGCTGTTATTATTGGTCTGATTGAAAGATGGGTGATTAATAATGCGCTTTCTCAAGGAACATTACCGCAGTCCTATTTCTATATTCGTGAATATGGATATATTTCACCATATTTTTCAATAGGCATTCTTATTCTTAGCGCTATTTTCGGTTTTTTACTTGGTCGCAAATGGTGGAATATCGTATATGTTGAAAAGCGTCGTTGGCGGAAATAGAGGACAAAGCTTGACAGGAATACCATAGTATGATAACATTAATATTAATGAAGTGAGTTCACGCATTTGCTGCGTAGCTACGTGAAGGAATCTTCTGAAAAAAAACACCTATTTTGAGCGTTATATCTGCCATAGATTTATGGCCACAAAAGAAAACGAACAAGCGCTAATAGGCGTTTTTTTGTTTGCCCTGAATAGTTTGAAAGAGTAGAATAGGGGCATGAAAAGGAGATCTAGGATTGATTATTTAAAACATAAGGAAAAGGCGCGGTCTTTTATTTCCGAGAGATTAGAGTATTATAGTAAAACTCATGGGTTTAGGTTTAATCGGGTTAGTATCAGGAATCAAAGAAGCAGATGGGGCAGTTGTTCTAAAAAAGGAAATCTTAATTTTAATTATAAAATATTGATGCTGCCTCAGCATTTAGCAAATTACATTATTATCCATGAATTGTGCCATTTAAAAGAATTGAATCATTCTCCAAGATTCTGGAATTTAATGGCTCAAGTTATGCCTGATTATTTGGAAATTAAGAAAGAATTAAGGTTTAGGGGATTTCCTAAATAAGTTAGTGGGAGATTAAAAAATCGCCAAAGGGGTGGTTTTTTGGTAGAATGGGGATAGATAAAAGGGTTAGGGGAAAACCCAAAAAAAACTTATGAAAAAGCAAGTAGTTGTAATTCACGGCGGAGACGCCTTTAAGACATATAAAGATTATATGGCCTATTTAAGGTCTTTGAGGATTGATTTAGATAGATATAGGGGAACAGGATGGAAAGATTCTTTATCAGAGAAACTTGGCAATAGATTTGATGTTTTACTGCCGAGAATGCCGAATCCGACAAATGCTAAATATGATGAATGGAAAATATTATTTGATAAAATCGCTCGTCTATTAGAAGATAATGTTATTTTGATTGGTCATTCTTTAGGCGGAGTCTTTTTAGCAAAATATCTTTCGGAAAACAAATTTCCTAAGAAAATCCTTGCCTCGATATTGGTTGCTGCGCCGTATGACCAAAAAGACATTGAAGAATTTTTAGGCGATTTTATCGTATCAAATAACTTGGAAAAACTTAGAAAACAAGGCGGCAAAATATTTATTTATCACAGTGAGGATGATCCGGTTGTCCCTTACATTGACCTTGGAAAGTATCAAAAAGCTTTGCCTGATGCAGTTGTCAGAGTATTTAAGGATAGAGAACATTTTAGTCAGTCCGAATTTCCAGAATTAGTGGAAGAGATAAAAAAGATTTGGAGGGGGTTTGGGGAGGGAAAAAATAATTAATATTAATAAATAAAAATTATGGAAAATAAATACCCAAGAGGAGTTGAAATCGTAGCTTCTATTTTAATAGTCAATAAGAACAAAGAGATTCTTTTGATCAAGTCGCATAAATGGGGTGATAATTATTTAATTCCTGGTGGACATGTTGAACCGACAGAAACAGTAGAAGCAGCGGCAATAAGAGAAGGTGAGGAAGAAACAGGATTAAAATTAAAACCATTATATTGTGTTAATGTTGGGGAGCTTATCAATGATCCAACTTTTAATCGCAAGGCTCATTTAATCTTTTTTCATTTTGTTTGCGAAGCATTAACAGAAGAAGTTCAATTAGACGAAAAAGAATTAAATGAATTTATTTGGATAAATCCTCAAAAAGCATTAGATTTAAATATGACCGAGGGAATTAATCAGACAATTAGAAATTATATTAATAATATAAAGATAGATATAACTTCAAGGGTTTGGTAGTTGGGATAAAATTATGAAAAAGAGAAGATATCAAAATAGGGATTCTAAACTTGAAACTTCGGGGAAAATTATTGGTTTTTATGAAAGAGAGTATTATGCTTTTTCAAATTTCTCCAGCTTTTCTGTTAAGTGGAGGGGTAAGGTTTGGCCGACTTCAGAACATGCTTATCAAGCGGCTCATTTTTTTAAAACCGCGCCGAATTTAGTCAAGAAAATCTATAAAGCAAAATCAGCTCATGAAGCATATAAGATAGCTAAAACGAATGCGGATAAAGCTCCAAAAAATTGGCATGAAATAAAAGTTGCGGTCATGGAGGATATCGTTAGGCATAAATTAAAACAGAATCCATATGTGATGCATAAATTAATACAAACAGGAAATAGATATATTGTTGAAGATTCGCCTAAGGATGATTTTTGGGGATGGGGATTAAAACAAAATAGCAAGAACGAATTGGGTAAAATCTGGATGAAGCTTCGAGAAGAAATAAATAATAAACATTAGAAGATTTTATAAGCGCAAAAAATCGCCAAAGAGGCGGTTTTTTGGTAGAAAAAATAACGTCATTGACAGAATAGTAAAATATGTTATTCTGGTTTTAGTTTCTTTAAAATAAGAAATAAAAAAGCAATCCGATAGAAAGAGAAAGGAGGTTTTCTTATGGACTGCTACATTAGAGGATATAAAGGTAAAAGATGTTTGGATGTAATTGTTTCCCTGTTTTTTTTGATATTTTTATCTCCTTTATTCTTTTTAGTTGCTTTGGCTGTAAGGGTTTTTGATGGCGAGCCGTTTATCCATCGGAGAAAGGTTCTTGGATTAGCTGAGGATCCCTTTTTTATGTTCAAATTTCGTTCTATGATAGATGGGACTGAGGATCAGGAAGAAGAAATCTATCGGAGTAACGGAGGCCAAAAACCAATTAATGATTATCGAGTAACCAGAATCGGAGCAGTCCTTAGAAAATTCAGTTTAGATGAACTACCTCAATTTGCTAATGTACTAAAGGGTCAAATGAGTTTGGTTGGTCCACGGCCTATGCCTACTCGGGTGTTAAAGGGTTTATCAGATGACCATAGACAAATTCGTTTTTCTTTTTTGCCAGGTATAACAGGTTTGGCGCAAATAACTAATCGTTCTCTACCAAGATTATCAGCGGATTACGGAAAATCAGAATTGAAGTATTTTAAAAACTGTTCTTTGCGGTTGGATTGTAAAATTCTTTTTAAAACTATCCCTGCAGTAATTTCAGGCCGAGGAACTTGATAAGGACTTACTGGGAAGGATATATATCTAAAGTGTCATTAAATGCCCTATGATGTTGTCGTAGGGCTTTTTTATTTTTGACGTGAGTAGGCTGTCCTGGTAGGGAAGCCAGATAAAAAATCGCCAAAGGGGCGGTTTTTTGGTAGAATAGGGTAATGAAAATTAAGCGTGATTTTTATTTAAGACCGACTTTGAAGGTGGCTAAGGATTTAATTGGTAAGTTTTTGGTCCATAATCATCGGGGTAAAATTTATCGGGCGCAGATTATTGAGACCGAGGCCTACGCGGGATTTGATGATTTGGCCTGTCATGGGGCTAGAGGCAAAACAGAAAGAAATCAGATGATGTTTAAAAAAGGCGGTTATGCCTATGTTTATATCATCTACGGAATTCACCATTGCTTAAATTTGGTTACTGAAAAAGAGGGATATCCTTCAGCCGTGCTTATCAGGGCGTTGGATTATCCTCAAGCTGATGGGCCGGCTAAGATTTGCCGGGAGTTTAAAATAACAAAACAAACGCATAATGGCCTTGATTTGACTGATAATATTCTATGGATAGAGGATGGGGGATTTAATTATAAAGTTATTTCAGGAAAAAGAATTGGTGTTGATTATGCCGGTGAATGCGCTTTATGGCCGTGGAGGTTTGTAAAAAGTAAGAATTAAAAAATCGCCAAAGAGGCGGTTTTTTGGTAGAAATATAAAATTTATGGTATACTGATAAAAGTAATTAATTATTAGAAATGAGAAATAATCATCAAATAAAAAAAACAGCCCAGGAAATACAAGACAAGACCTTTAGGAATATGTCTGCTGATAAAAAGATAAAAGTTGGCTCTCAATTATGGAAATTGGCCAAAGATATAGTAGGAGATAAAATTAATTATGTCTCAAGAAGATCCCAGAAATCTTTTAGTCAATATCGCCAAGATTCTTAAAGAGCTAAAGATTCCATACATTATTACTGGCGGTATGGCCGTTTTAGTTTGGGGTCGTCCAAGATTTACGGCCGATATTGATATTGTTGTTGAACTTGGACAAAGTAAGGTTGATAAATTGGGAAAAGCATTATTATCTTTAAGTAAGGTTGGCTATTTTAATAAAAAAACAGTTCAAGAGGCAATTAATAATAAAGGTGAATTTAATTTTGTTGATGGGGATACAGGTATTAAAGTAGATTTTTGGATTTTGTCCGATGACTCTTTTGATTCATCTAGATTAAAAAGACGAAAAATTAGAAGGGTATTAGGCGAAAATGTTTATTTCAGTTCACCTGAAGATTTGATTTTAATTAAGCTTAAATGGTATAAAGAATCTTCAATGAGCCGACAAATAGAGGATGTGGAATCAATATTAAAGATTTCAGATAAAAAAATTGATTTTAAATATTTAAAAAGATGGGCAAAGGAATTAGGCGTTTTAAAAATCCTAAACAGAATAACAGGATAGTTAATGAATTGTAATTAAGTCCATTAAATTTTTTATCAAGAAGCCAATTTTTGAAAAAATCGCCAAAGAGGCGGTTTTTTGTAGAATGGATAACGTCATTGACAGAATAATATTGATGTGTTATTCTGTTTTTTAGTTCTTAAGATTGTCATAAAAACTAAAAATAGGAAGGAGGATGCCATGACAATAGAGCTTAAAAGATTAAATCCAAAAGATCGCGAGGAACTTCGCCTCTTAGTAGAAAAACAGTGTCTAGAAAGAGATAGCTATACTTTTGCTATCGCGCTTTCCCGAGGATTGAATTGGCCAATAATCGGTTTGATAAAGGGGGACTTAATCCGCCACGCCGTTCTTATTGGCTCTGATGGAATGTATTGGGATGCGAGGGGCCCAGTGACCGAAGATGAACTTGGAAAACCGTTTGGTATTTTACCTTCCTATAAAGTCCAACAGATTAATGAGGAAGATCTTATGGCTGCCCAGCCTATCAGCGAAGTAGATATTTATTTTATCTCAAAAAAAGCCCAGGCCATATGGCCAGATCTGCCTTGGGCAGAAAACACTCTAAAGTCCAGAACGCTTGCTTTCGCGGCGGATTTAGAAAGGATCAGTCGAAAACACGGCCTATGGATTTATGGATTTATTCCAAATTTTCCTCCGGTGATTGTCGAAAGCGAAGGAAATGAAGCGGGGTATAGTGTGAAAACTGACTTAGATGGTTCTTATACAATTAATCGTGTCATCGGAGAATAGATAAAGGAACTGGATGTCAATTCGTAAAGTCTGTGGCCTAAATTAACAAAGGGTTGTCTTATGCAAAGGATAACCCTTTTATCATCTTGCGAGAATAAAAATATATTTCTTTTTTTATAAGATAAGTTCGAAAATTGTCTCAGTCGGTGGGCTGGATAAAAAAATCGCCTTTTGGGCGGTTTTTTGGTATAATGATATCATGAACAAATATCATCAAAGGTGGAGTAATCTTTATGTGCCGGGGGCAAAAAGTCCTTTTAGGATTAGTCGGTCAAAAATTAGCATGTTTTTAGAATGTCCCCGCTGTTTTTATATAGACCGCAGAATAGGCCTGGGCCGGCCGAGTATGCCTGGCTGGGCTTTGAATTCAGCCGTGGACCAGCTTTTAAAGAATGAATTTGATTTGCTGCGTAAGAGCGGCGAGGCCCATGAATTGATGAGGAAATATAAGATTGACGCGGTGCCTTTTAATCATCCGGATTTGCCTATTTGGCGGGATGACGTTTATCAATATGTCGGGGCTTGTGTTTTAGACCAACCAACTAATCTGGAAATCTGCGGGATTATTGATGATATTTGGATTAATAAAGACAAGGAACTTTTGATTGTTGATTATAAAGCAACCAGTACCAGCAAGGAGATTTCTTTGGAGGATGAATACAAGCAGAGTTATAAACAACAGATGGAAATTTATCAATGGATTTTCCGGAAAATGGATTTGGGTTTTAAGGTGTCGCCGACCGGCTATTTTGTTTTTGCCAATGCCGGGAAAAACCGGCCTGAATTTGACGGCCGGCTGGAATTTGAATTGATGATTATTCCTCATCAGGGAGATGATAGCTGGGTTGAGCCGACTATTCTTGAAATCAAAAAGTGTTTGGATTCCGAGCAAATTCCTTTGGCCAGCGAGAATTGCGAGTATTGCGAATACCGGAGGTTAATTGGCGAGAAAAACGGCTGATTTTGAAATGCTACCAAAAGGACGTGTTTCTTACGAGTAAAAAATCGCCAAAGAGGCGGTTTTTTAGTAGAAATAACAACCTTGTTCTTCTGTTGACATAAATGTAGTTCTATGGTATATTTGTTATAGTTGTTTAGGATTGATTTACGGCATATTGAAAGAAATTATAACGTAAAGGAGATATGGTATGTTTGGATTAAATGCGTCACAAGCACTACCGATGATCGCGATAATGTTTGGCGTTCTGATGGTGGTTGCCAATGTATTAATGTCGGAACATGAAAAAAGACAACGGGTAAGGAGGTAACCCTTTACTCGTATCACATTAACGGGTCGAGCAAAATATCTCGACCCTTTTTTATTTCCATAAAATAAGTTTTAATATCGCTGGAGAGTCTTGATAGTAAAAAATCGCCAACAAGGCGGTTTTTTTATTTAGATTTATCCGGCATCATGCCTGTGGATAAATAGAGTCTTGACGGGTATGTTAGAATAATATAACATTGAGTTAGGTCGATATAACATAATGTTATAATTAATTAACTCTATTATAAAAACTTATGAAAAAAGACAAATTTCGATTAATTTTAATTGCTATACTTACTTTTACATTATTAGTCGTTATTGCTTTATATGGCTTCATAGCAATTTCTGAGAAAGAATTAAATCTTGGAGATCTGATAAGTATTTTGATTCCCTTGCTCTTAATTGTTTTTATGGCGTTTTTTATTCTGAGAAGGTATAGGGATATAAAACAGGGCATGCCCTTAGAAGATGAAATGTCAAGAAAGGTTATGACGCAGGCAGCTGCCAAATCCTTTTATGTTTCTTTATACTGGTTGCTTTGTATATCCTTTTTTGAAAGTTTTTTTGCCGACAAATTATTTGGTTTAGAGCAATTAGACGCTAGTCAGACCGTAGGCGGTGGTATTGCGGGTATGGCTGTTGCCTTTTTTATCTTCTGGATTTATTACAATAGAAAAGGCAAATTAATTTAATATGAAAAATCGTATTAAAGAATTTAGGGCTAAATATAATTTGACCCAAGAAGATTTAGCGAGGAAAGTTGGTGTGAGAAGAGAAACAATCGTCTTTTTGGAAAGGGATAAATATAATCCTTCGCTTAATCTTGCTTATAGAGTAGCCAAAGAGCTTAAGGTAACCATAGATGAGCTGTTTAATTTTGAAGGCTAAGTTTGATTTAATATAGCGACGAAGTCAAAAAATCGCCAAAAAGGCGGTTTTTTGATATAATGGAATCGATACGGATAAATACTTATTAATTGACTTGTTAAAATAGTTAAAATAGATATGATGAGAAAAATTATTATTGACCAGGAAATTTTTAATCAGTTTCCCAGTTTTAAAAGGGGGATTATTATGGTCAGTGAGATAGTCAACGCTCCGGGCAATAAAAGAATCAAGAAACTTTTGAATAAAGAAATTGAAGGAAAGACAGGCCAAAATCTTATGGAAGATGAATTGGTTAAGGCCTGGGATGAGGTCCATTTGAAATTCGGCTCTGATCCAAATCAATTCCTTCCTTCAATCAAGTCGCTTTTAAAAAGAATTGCCCAGGGCGGCGGTCTGCCTTTTATAAACTCGGTGGTTGCTTTATTCAACTATATTTCCATTAAGTATCTGGTACCTTGCGGCGGTGACGATATTGATAAGGTAGAAGGCAATCTGCGGCTTGGTCCGGCTAAAGGCAATGAGTCATTTATCCCCTTGGGCACTCAAGATAAAGAAAATCCTGAGTCCGGTGAAGTGATTTATTTTGACAGTAAAACCTTGAATGTGATGTGCCGGAGATGGAACTGGCGTAACGGAGATTTTACCAAAATTACCGAAGCGACCAAAAAAATTGTTATCAATCTTGACGGGATTAATCCGGCTTCCCAATCACTTATTGAACAAGCCAGGGATGAATTGGCCCAGCTGCTGATTGAACAATGTCAGGCCAAGACAACCACTGACTTGCTTAACAAAGATAAGCCAGAAATTAAGATAGATTTGTAAAAATCGGTCTGTCGAAAAGATTGACATAAGCATATTTTTATGGTATGCTTGTTTTAGTTTAGAAATTAGTTCGTGAACAATTAATGCCAATTCGAGAAACGAAAGGAGGGTCTTATGTATTCTTGTAATGAAATATTGGATATTGAAACTTCTGATACTGGCGCAAGGATCACTGGTCTGAAAAAGGACGGAAGGGATTTTTTCTTTCCGCAACAGGTTATCAGAGGAAACGAAGGCAGGGATTTAATCCGTGGGGGGATGCATCTCTGTTCGCCAATTTTCGGCAAGAAGAAGGATGGTCGATTTGCTACAATTCCCCAGCACGGTGGATTAAGGGATGTTGATTGGCAGCTTGTCAATGTTTCGGAACGGCTGGCTGACATTGAGTATCTGTGTGAGTTTAGCCAGTTTGGCTACTGGCTGAAATATAAAGTCAGCTATCTTCTGGATGATAATTGTCTGAGGGTGACTGTCAGTGTCGAGAACAAAAACATTGACTCTGTCTCTTTCGAGTTTGCTTGGCATCCATATTTTTATGCCCCGGAAGGAGCAGAGATTTCTTTCGTTGGTCAAGACATTGAACCTATCCATATTGACCAGCCGTACGGTCCTAAAATATTCGGAGCCAGCGAGACGGTTGAAATCAAGTTGTTCAGTGTCGGGACAGTTAAGATGTGGCTCTTGAGGGGTTTTGATGCCGGCCAAGTCTGTGTTTGGACAGATTGGCAAGGGAAGTATGTCTGCGTAGAGCCGCTTTTGTCTCATCCAGACGATTTCAACACCCCAGAAGGAATTTTTCTGAATTGGCAGCCAATCGTTGCCAATCTGGCAATGTATTTCGACTGAAGATTTTTCTTGTTACCTAAAATATGGTCCTGCTTGCGTCTTGTAAGCAGGACTTTTTTTATTTGTCGGATTGTCAAAAAGTTGTTTTTTGATATAATAGAATAGATAATTAAGAGAAAGGGGGTGAGAATAAAGTGGATACAATCTGGATAATTTTAGGGATAATTCTTTTTATTATCCTAATTTCAATCAAGCAGATTACCCAGTATCAAAAAGGGGTTAAGTTTATGTTGGGCAAGTATATTGGTTTGATGAATCCGGGCTGGCGGTTGGTTTTCCCGATTATTCAGTTTTACAAAAAGGTGGATTTAAGAGTTAAAGCGGTTGATGTGCCCAATCAGGAAGCGATTACTAAAGATAATATTTCCGTCAGCGTTAACGCAGTCATTTATTACAAGGTGGCTGAAGCGGATAAGGTAGTTTTGGAAGTAGAGGATTTTTATTATGCTATTTCTCAGTTAGCTCAGACAACCATGCGTAATGCAGTTGGCCAGGTTGATTTAGACGAGCTTCTTTCGCAAAGAGATAAGGTTTCTGAAAGTATCAGGCTGATAATTGATAAGGCGAGTGACCCTTGGGGAATCAAAGTTGATAATGTGGAATTAAAAGATATTACTTTGCCCGAAGAAATGAAACGGGTTATTGGCAAGCAGGCCGAAGCCGAAAGAGAAAAACGATCCATCATTATTAAAGCTGAGGGTGAAGTCATGGCCGCCAATAATATGGCTAAAGCGGCTCGGACTTTAACCGAGGCCAAGGGGGGTCTTCATCTAAGAACCCTTCAGTCAATTAATGATATTAGTTCCGACCAGTCCAATACGATTGTCTTTGCCGTGCCCTTGGAAATCTTAAGGGCTTTTGAGAAGATGGGTAAAGAATTGCCGACGGATGATAAAAAGTAATCAGGCCTATTAGAGGTTAAATAAAATTATGAAATTAAATTATTTGGTTATTCCATTGACTACTTTAGGAGTGGCTTGGTTGGGAAGTTGGCTGACCAACAGTGGCCTGGATTGGTATCGGACGATTAAATTGCCCGCTTGGACGCCGCCAGGGTCGGTGATTGGTTTTGCCTGGACAGTAATTTTTATTTTAGGCGCTATTTCAGCGCTGATTGTCTGGAATAAGATACCTCATCAAGGCCGCTTTTGGTGGATTATCGTTGTTTTGCTGATTAACGCTGGCCTCAATATTGGCTGGAGCTTCCTTTTCTTTAATCAGCATTTAATTGGACCGGCCGTCTGGGAAGCTGGCTTGCTTGGTCTTTCAGTTTTAGTTTTGATTATCTTCATCCGGCCGCTTTCTGGCTGGTCAGCTATTTTACTGATGCCTTATCTGACTTGGGTTATTTTTGCTACTTATTTAGTCTATAGTGTCTGGTTGTTAAATAGATAAAAAAATGTTTTTTAACGAAATTCGTTCGTTGACATAAGTATACATTGCCTTGACAAATTTAAACATTTCCTATAATTTATTTATAGCCGTAAATAGCTCGGCTTAGTTCTTTAATCTTTTGAAGGAGGTTTGGAAATGTTAGCTAATCTGAAAGAAATTAGGCAATGGCACCAGCTGTATGATAAAGAGATTGATTTCTCTTTCAGCTGGAGAGAGTGGAAAGAATGTTTTAATAAAGCCCAAAAGGTCCACGAGATTGTCAGTCTTCTGCATTACGGGTTTGATGCTGAGATTTATAGACAGGCTAATGAGTTTCAGGAGCGTATTTTTTTCTATCTGGAAATGGCCTATGGCTACAAAAGCATCGGGTTATTTTCTTTACCAGAAGAGAGGAGAAATGAGAACTTCCATACTATCTTTGGTGAATGCACTGTTTCATATGTCAGAGAGAAAATTGCTCAAAAGGCCTGGGTAATGTTCTGTCAAAGAGTTTTTAAAAACACAGAAGAAGGAAAATCTGTCAATCCTTCTTGGTGGTGGATAGTGAGGGATGACTCTCAGATTCTTGATAAAATCCTATGGTTTTTTTCGGAAGAGGATAATATCCCTTCTGGTATTTTTCAATCCAATGAGCATAACAACAGGATTGCTTTGGACTTTCTGTATACCCTTGCCAAATTGGCCTGGATTGAGCATCAGGATTATGGAAATCAGCCAGAGTCGCCTTTGCCTCATTTTGTGAAAAACCGTCCCAAGTTCATAAAAATCTTAGGACATTTAGGGAAGCTCAATTTTCTAATTGAAAAGTGGCGAGAGGTCACCAAACATGATTTGGCTGTTTTGGAAGCATTAGCGTTTCGAGATAAAGACAAAAATAAATTTAAGACAATTGAGGAAGCGGCCGTGGCTGGTTCACAATATGCCCAAGTGCTTATTGTCTTAAGGATATTGTTAAAAGAAAATGCTCGTCAAGAAAAGGTAGCTGAAGCTAAAATGGTGATGGAGAGGGCCAAAGAAAAAATAGAAGCGCTAAGCGCCTAGTTTTTTATTCAAAGCCATTAACATCTATTAAGGTGTTGATGGCTTTTTTATAGATTTATTAATTCGCCAAAGGGGCGGTTTTTTGATAGAATGAGAATACTATGGAAATCAAAACAGCTGAATTTGTTAAAGGAATTATTGGAACTAATGAGATATTAGAAGATGAAAGACCGCAGGTAGCTTTTGTAGGTCGGTCTAATGTAGGCAAGTCAAGTGTCATTAACTCGTTGGTTAATAGAAAAAACTTAGTTAAGTCAGGAGCTAAGCCGGGGAAAACCAGACAAATTAATTTCTTTCTGATTAACAAAAAAATATATTTTGTTGATTTACCTGGCTATGGGTTTATAAAAACATCCCCTAAACAAAAAGAAAAAATTAGGAGAATGATTCTTTGGTACTTATTTCGTTCTGAAATTAAATTTAAAAAAGTAGTTTTGATTATTGATGTCCGAATCGGGCTTAGCGAGTTTGATAAAGAAATGCTGGACTTGTTAAATAAAAATAAATATCCAGTCGTGGTAGTGGTTAATAAAATTGACAAGCTGAAAAAAAATAAATTAATCGGGCAATTAAAAATTATTCAGGAAAAAACTGGCGACAATGAAATTATTCCTTATTCAGCCAAGACCAAAGAGGGT
>Ga0268279_1001505_pt1 | contig 12725 bp, 13 predicted proteins | sample saktaG_6_FD_190142 | JGI IMG/M metagenome (GOLD analysis project Ga0268279, IMG submission 190142) | Saline water microbial communities from Sakinaw Lake, British Columbia, Canada - sak_2010_1_5_80m | ecosystem: Environmental > Aquatic > Non-marine Saline and Alkaline > Saline ...
CACCAGGGAGCGTGTCACGGACCTTCGAAGCTCGGGCGTACCCGCGACTTGCGGGTCCGTGCTTTCCAGGTCGAATAGTGCGAGTGCTTGTTCAGGGGAAATCCCTAATTTTTCGAGATTAGCGACCGTTGTCTTGTTTATAAAAACGTGCTTGTGTTCTATTGCCTGTCGCGCGATTTCCGGGTCGATGATTTTTAATGCGTATTCACCTGCTTTGGCAAGGCGCATGGAATGCACTTTCGAGCCTCCTCGCCGGGGTATGTCAGGTGCATAGCAGTCTGGAGAGCGTTCATTGAATACCAGCCTATGGAGTTCACCAAGTGCTCTAACCTGTTGCTCGCTTAATTGACTTATCGCTTCTCTTCCGAAGACTTCTTGGGCAATGTCCTTGCAGTATTCTACTGGCTGAGTTGCGTGTCTTACTGCGTCCTTTGCGCTTTTCGGGTCGAAGCCGAGGTAGAGGGCTCGTTTGTATCCTGCGGAGGCGTCGCGTGCGCGAGAGCATTCCCTGAATCCTTGTTCGATTGATTTAGGCAGTGGTTTTGTCAGGCCTGCTTGCATTCTGCGGGGGTCGAATTCTGTTAGCGGGTTTTTGTTTACCAGATACCCTTCTGCTGCATTGTATTTCAAGTTCGGGTTGTTATCTACTAACTTGTTCACTAAGTCGGCCATGTTCTTGCTGATTTCCAAGGTTTTGGGAGGGCTTTCGGGGAAAACGCCTTCCACTCCAACGGCCAAATCCGTTACTGGTTTTACGCCGAGGTATGTGAAGAGTGCGTTTCTCGCGGATGAAGGGTTGGTATCCACTGCGGCTCGCAGTATCCGCTTTGTCCTGCCGTCGAGGTTTTGGATTCTTGTAGTAATTCTTTGGATGCTTTGAGTTCCTAATCCCGCATCGATTAAATTTTGTTGGGTGGGCAGGTTTACTTCCGCTGAAATGTTTTTTATCGAACCGAAGTCGCCGATTACTGCCGTCAGTTTTCCCGATGATTTGTCTCGAACCGGGAAAAAACAGTCTGGTTCGAGTTGAAAGTCATGAATTCTCGCAATTTCAGTTTGACGCTTCATGTCTGCATAAAAGTCGAGTGAATCCTGCCTGGGTAGCTGTGCTATGTCGCTTTTCACGCCAGTGTCTAAAAGCGTTGTAAGTAGAGCGTGCTCGCCTCTCCCAAGGCTTTCAAGGCGGGCCGTATCCACGATATTCAAGTCCAGATTTTCCGTGCGGTTTACTGCCTTAAGCGCCTCAATCAATGTGAATTCCCTTACAGGATATGAGGGTCTGATAATCCTGTTAAAATGCCATCTGCGGTGTGGGGTTTTCCGTGCGAGATCTATGGTCTTTTTCTTACCTCCCTTCCCCATAACAGTCACTTCGACCTTCTCGACTTTACCCTCCATCCCCTCCCCGAGAGGCTCCCCCCTTTTTATTGTTACGCGACGAGGTTTCCTACCGCCTTCGACAGTTTTCACAGTTCTTCCTCCAGAATCAGGCCCGACTGGGCCTTTTTCCCCAGTCTCCCCTTTCGGGCCTAAAGGCCCCATCAAGGATACTAGTCCCTCCGGTTTGGTGGCTCTGATGAGAGTCCTCCGCGATTTAGGGTCTACGACCTCCACTTCCAAATCTCGGGCTCCTTCGATTGCTTCCAGACCCGGCTTACGAGCAGACTTAAGCTTTTCGTTGACTCCTTCAATGGTGAAGGGGGTTTCATCGCTTTCTGAGAGTTGTTGCAATAACTCTTCGGTCGAGACGTCACCTCTTCTAATTGCCTCTTCTAAAGCTTTGGGCAACTGTTCTTTACCCAGATTGACTCTAAGCGTTGGTCTGCCAGACTTGTCCAAGCCGATCTCGTAACCCTTGTCCTCTATTATCCTGGAAGGCATTTTAGGCGTCTCACAATTGGTCTGTTTATATATAGTAAATAAAGATTATTATTCAATGATGAAGTGGACGAAAAAAGACGTGATTTCGATTCGGGACTTGTCTCGGGAGGAGATTGATCACGTTCTGGAAAAGTCTGCCCGGATGGAAAAACTTTTTAGTCAGGGCAAGGCTTTGGGTCTTTTAAAGGGGAAAATATTGGGGACATTATTCTTCGAGCCTTCCACTAGGACGCGTCTATCCTTTGAGTCTGCAATGCTCCGTCTCGGCGGATCCTGTCTGGGGTTTTCCGCTCCTGAAGGCACTTCCGTTGAAAAGGGGGAGACGATCATCGACACCATCAAGATGACTGAAGGTTATGCAGACATTATCGTCATGAGAACTCATATGGAGGGTCCTGCCCGCCTCGCAGGGGAAAACACGGAGTTGCCTGTGATAAACGGTGGTGACGGCGCCAACCAGCATCCCACCCAGACGCTTTTAGACTTGTACACGATAAAAAAAGAGTTTGGGGGATTAAACGGGCTTACGATAAGCATTGTCGGGGATTTAAAGTACGGCAGAACCGCGCACTCTCTAGCTGAAGCTTTAAAACTTTATGACGTAAACCTACGATTCATCTCTCCATCCGACCTTCGGATGCCCGCAAGGATTACTAAAGAGCTTTTAGATCTAGGTCTTTCGGTTAACGAGACGAGCGATCTCGATGTTTCAGGCTGTGACGTAATATACTCGACTCGCATTCAAAAAGAGAGGTTTCCGGATCTTCAGGAGTATGAGCGGGTTAAGGATGCTTTCATCCTTGACGAGAACATTCTAAAGGATTTGAAGAAGAGGTCGATTATCCTACATCCTCTGCCAAGGGTTAATGAGATACACTATGATCTTGACAAGACGGCTCATGCACGGTATTTCGAGCAGGCGAAAAACGGGGTGCCCGTGCGGATGGCGCTTTTATGTCTTGTTTTGAATGTGAGGTTTTAAAGTTTTATGGAGAAGAAGTCACTTAAGGAGGCTGAGACCCTGAGGGTCATGCGGATTAAAAACGGGGTTGTCATAGATCATATTCCGCAGGGTAAGGCGCCGGAAGTCTTGGATATCCTGGGAATTGACGAATCCTTCTCCGACACAGTCACAATCGCCATGAACGTTCCTTCAAGCGTTTACGGGAAGAAAGATATCGTGAAAGTCGAGAACAAGAAGATTAAGGCTAGTGAACTCAGCCACATTGCATTAATTGCTCCGACGGCGACTGTAAACGTTATCACCAACTTTAAGGTTGTTAGGAAGGAGAATGTCAAGCTCCCCAAGAAAATAACTGGAAGTATATGCTGTCCGAATCCAAACTGCATTACCAACAAGGAGCGCGAGCCGGTTGAAACAGTATTTATCGTAAGGGAAACAGACCCCCTCGTGCTTTCGTGCAAGTTCTGTGAGAGGAACTTAACGTCAGTTACTTTAATCTGACGTCTTAATCCAGTGTACGGTTTTTCAATTCATGAAAAATATCAGGTACACTAGAAACAGGAATACTATAACCAAACCTATGACAAAGATTTTGTCATCTTTTGGCATGTCCGGGGTTGTTTCTGAATCAGTCATAGTATTAAACTAATTATTTTCGTCCATATAAATATTGCATTAAATAAGCTTCCTAACCCTCCCGTAGCTTGCCGCCACGGGGATTGTGAAAAAGAGTGTTGAGAAAATGAATTCAATGTCTGCCGGCAAGGCAAAGTATTCCATGTTGTATCCGATCACAATCCCTGTTGCAATCCCGATTAATGCACCTCCAACAACATCAATCTTTGTGTGATACCTTTCGATAATTCTAGCGTAAACGTAGAACAAGCCGACCGGCAGAAGGATCAAAGTCAACCAAGGATTTATGAAATAGACGAATGAGAGGGCTCCCACAGAGATCATCGTGTGCAGTGAAGGGAAACCGTATTTAAACAAACCAAACCTTGACTTATACTGTTTAGGCCTGCTCGTCCTGAAAGTTAGTTTTAAAATGACCCCCATAACCAAGGTCACTACGAGAAAAATGAATGCCCCTGAAAAGTAATGGCCTAAGGATCCGTAAGGATTCTTAAAGATGAGTGCGAGCGCCAATATGAAATAGGGTATCTCAGGGACCTTGTCCACCAAGTATAAAATCCGTTTGTAAACCATTTTAACTTTTCGCGGTATTCTATTTTTTTTCGAGGGCGTTCTTCCTCTGGGTGAAGGCGTCAGAGTATCCTGGATCGACTTCCAGTGCTTTTGAGTAGTCTTCAACAGCCCGCTCAACCCTTCCCTCATGCTCGTGCAATAATCCCCGCGCGTAGAATGCTTCAGCCAGGATGTCGTTCAACTCGATTACTCGGTCCAAATCCTTTATGGCCTTAGGATACTCATTCTTGCGGATGTAGGCGAGGCTCCTGTTGAACAGTGATTCCTTAAGCTTCGGGCTTATCGTCAAAGCCTTACTGTAGTGTTCGATGGCCTTGTCGAAGTCTTCGATGGCGAAATAATCGTTGGCGAGATTATGATACTCGTGCTCTAAACCCAATTCCTCAACCGACTCAGGATCCTTCATAAAAAAAACCACCCATAAAAACGATAAAGTAATTAGGATAATGAATATAAATGTAGATTTTTCCCTAGGGAATATCACCTAGATAAAAAGTGATTTAATACTCTTTTCTCCTCATATTCTAAGGATGATCAAGTTTTACATTCCCGACGGGCACTTGGAGGGCAAGACGCTTGAAATATTCGAGCGTGCCGGATACAAAGTCAGGATTAGTGATAGGGCTTATAATCCCTCGATCGACGACGAAGAAATCCTATTGAAGCGGCTTAGGCCGCAGGACGCACCCTTCCTTCTGGGAGTGGGCAAAGGCGACATCGGGGTCGCCGGCACTGACATAATACGAGAGTTTGAGCTCAGCAATCCCAAGCTTGCGAGAAATGTCACCAAGCTTTTGGATTTAAAGTTTGGGGGTACTAAGCTTGCGGTCGCTGTTTCAGAGGATGTTTACCCTAACGTTAAGTCTATTTCCGACGTGAAAAGGATTTCGGATAAAAAGATAATGGAAGGTGACTCGTTTGTGGTTGCCACTGAATACCCTGCGATAATAGGAGACTATCTTTCTAAAAAGAAGATTAAGGCCATAATCAGAAAGCCTGCCGGCAAGACTGAGGCGTGGGTTGTGCCTCCCACACCCGAGGCAGACCTTATAATCGACACTACTGAGACGGGTGAAACCCTTCGCGCAAACAACTGCCGGATTCTCGACTTTGTGATTTCTACGTCGTCTTATCTCATCGCAAACAAAAAAACCCTTAAAGACAAGGACAAGAAGCGGAAGATCGAGGAAATCGTAAAGCTTTTCGAAGGGGCGTTGAAATCCAAGGGGAAGGTGAACGTGTATCTAAATGTTGAAGACCCCAAGAAGTTGGATGCAGTACTCGGCTCTCTAAAAGACTATGTTAAAAAACCCACGATTTCCGAGCTTTACGGCGGCGGCTTCGATATCTTCGTCGTGATGGACGAGAAAAGCTTGAAGTACATCCTCCCCGAGATTCGGAGGAAGGGCGCGACTTCAATTGCTATCTCCGACACAAGACTCATATTGGATTAAAAAAAAATCATGGCATCACTCGCCTTTGGAAGACTAGATCTGAGTTTCTTTCTCGAGTTGATTAAGGGGTCTTCCCCCATTGACTTCCACTTGATAATCGAAGGCGTGTATGTGGCGGCATTCCTTGCGGTCATCGTCCTTGCATTTTTCTTCATTCTGGGTCTCCTGTCGAAATCTCTATTCAACCTTCAGGTAATCAACAAGAAAATCAAGGCCAAGGAAAAGAAATACGAACAAGCAGTCAAAGAAGCTGAGGCTGCCTTAAAAAAGCTTCACGACCTTAAAAACGAAATCAGTGATGAAGAAAAAAAGCGCCTTTCAAAAGAGCTTGAGAAAGCCGACTCTGGAGGAGAAACAATGCACTCCGAGAAATCAAAGCTACAGTACTGGCGCATGGTCGAAGGCGGATTCAAAAAGAAGTAACACTACTTCTTCCTGCGAATGTTTCTAAGCTTTTTCCTGCGCTTTTTCAGCTTGTGTTTGCGCATCTTAGCCCGCTTCTTCTTCCTAGACACACCCATAGCAGAAACATTAGGATTTAAAGATATATAAATAAACAGCAACCATCAACTATTTTTCAAGTACGTCCCTAATCATGATTAAGACCTCATCATTCTCGCATTCACAGTAACATGCATTTCAACATCCTCCGTCACTCCGCCGGAAAAACATCGGATTCACCGTAACCTCCCGGAAAGAGTGCATATTTATAACCTAGTAACTCCATTTTCTCTCATATGGCTTCAATGCGCGGTTTCAGGAAAGTCGAGGATATTAAACTGTCTGAAGGCATGAGCGTAGACGCTCTCATTAACGCTTACTCTGCATCAGGGGGGTTTACAGCGAAGAAGCTCGCAGTGGCAGTCGACATACTCTCTGACATGCTTTCCGATGAAGCGTCAGTGAATTTTCTAAGCTTTCCCGCCTGCATAATCTCGACTGGCACACGCGGAGTCATAAAGGAGCTTGTCAAGCGCCGTTTGTTCGACGTCGTCGTCACGACTTGCGGGACACTGGATCACGATCTCGCCCGAGTCTGGAAAGACTATTATCACGGTGATTTTATGATGGATGACTCTGATCTCGCCGAGAAGGGTGTGAACAGGCTTGGAAATATCCTTATCCCCAACGAGTGTTACGGTGAAATCCTTGAAGAAAAGATTCAGCCGATTTTCGAAAAAATATTTTCGGAAGGCCATAATAATCCTTCGGGGATAGAGCTTGTCCGGGAAGTCGGAAAGCATATAATGGACGAGTCGAGCATAATCTATTGGTGTGCTAAAAACGAGATTCCTGTTGTAGTCCCGGGGTTTTTTGACGGGGCGTTTGGAAGCCAAGCATTTTTTTCCAGTCAAGGCCGGGATTTTAACGTCGACTTGCTCGCAGACCAAAAGTTCATGTCAGACCACGTCTTCGGGGCTAAATGTACTGGGGCGCTTATGGTGGGGGGCGGAATATCAAAGCATCATACTATCTGGTGGAACCAGTTCGCAGGCGGCCTAGACCGGGTCGTCTATCTAACGTCCGCTCCCGAGTGGGACGGCAGCCTTTCCGGAGCCAGGATTCGTGAGGCAGTGTCTTGGGGTAAAGTCAAGAGAAAGGCTCGATACGTCACTGTTGAGGGTGACGCCACGATTAACCTCCCATTGATTGTCGCGGGAACCCTAAAAAACCTAAAATGAACAATGTTTAACGTTTTTATATTCTAATTACCCTTAACTAATACAATTATGAAATCTTTGAAAGGCAGAGTTTTCAAGTCCGCCATACTATTCTTGTTTTTAGCTTCAGTCGTGTGTGCGGTACCCCCAATGCCAGGCCCCCTACCCTGGGCGGTCGACTGGAAGGATTGTGAGGCTCAGGGAGGAAAACCAGAGCTCGTTATTCCTGAAAAAAACGAGACTGACGGCTGGGGATCAGACTTAATCCCCTACGTCGTATGCGTCTACCCGGAGGAAGCGCCCAGAAAAATCACATGCGAAGACGGAACAACACTTCGAAAATGCACTCAAGACCTCCCGCTATACTGCGACAAAAAAGGGGAGCTGATAGACCAGTGCAGCAAGTGCGGATGCCCTGAAGACCTAGTCTGCGTGGGGGAATCCTGTGTTACGACTTCGACTTCCAGCACGACTTCAACAACATCGACTTCGACTTCCAGCACGACTTCATCAACCACCTCGTCGACTCAGCCGGCTACTTCAACGACGACACTCGTTAAATACACGACGTCGACAACGCTTACCACAACAACTTCGACGACATTGACTAAACAGGCTCCTGGAATAGTTGGAAGGGTAACTGCTGGTGCTGGAAGCGGAGAAGGCAAGGTTATATTATTCCTATTGGTTTTGTCAGCTCTTATGCTTTTTTTGGATGAGCGGACTCATCATCCTTCCCATAAGAGTGGGTGAGTTTGACACCGCAGTTCGGGCATTTTGGTGACGTCATGGCCAAACCGACATTGCATCTCGGACATTTCACTTCAACTCCTGGCCCATAGATTGCGCCCACGGTAGGAGAGTCTCCCTCCTTCTTTGAGGGTTTAGAAACCAATGGCTTTTTCTTTTCAACCCCCATTTTTCCCTCAGCCTCAAGGTTCATCTTCCTGGCGAGAAAGTAACAGTCTAGTGCGACTACCGAACTTATGAAAAACTGCATGAATATGAGGAATGGATTCTCCATGTAGGGGGCTGTTAACTGGTCGAAAATCTGGGATTGATTTAACGGCTCTGTAAACAATGAGGGAATAGTCTGGTTTTGAGAGAGATTAAGCTGCGAGCTTCCATTCACGCTTCCCGTCGAAGCATTCGCATTCGTCAGATTCCCGGAAATATTTTCGAGGAACTTGAATTCATCAGCCGGTATAAACGGGCTTGTGACCAGATACACTATGAATATGACTGCAATACCCCTCCAAAAATGACCTATGTAAAAGTATCCTAGCGGGTAAACGAAAAAACCCAGTATTGCCGCGAGTATCGGATTCCTCTTTTTCATCATAATATAAATACAAATAGTATTGAAATACCAATCAAGCTAAAGTAGACTGGCCTGCTCCAATTCAAAATCTTCTTCCCGTCCAGATTCAATATTGGAATGAGGTTAAACAGCGCAAGCCACCCGTTAATCGTGTACCCAATCCTTGCGATAAATAATAGTATTCCCCCTGAAACAAGTGATAATCCGAAGAACAAGCCTGCGAGAATCAGGTTCGCACTAGGCCCTGCCGCCGAAATCACTCCGTTTCTCCGCCAGTCTACAGGTCCCGCAATCATGACTGCGCCGGGGGCTGCGAAAATAAACCCTAAGAAGGCCATAAATACCGCCATTAAAAGCATTTGATCGTTTCCGCGAAACTCCGCCCAACAACCGTACTTCTGTGCTAAAACCTTGTGGGATAACTCGTGGAATATAAAACCTACTCCAACAGTCAAGGCTGACACTCCGAACATCAACATCAAAGTTGGCAAGCCCCCTCCTCTTGAATAGATTATCGCAAAAGCGAGCGACAATGCGAACCAGGCGCGCGCAAGCTGCCGGATCTCGGTTTCGCTGGTCGAGTACGGTCCGAATCGATACCTCTTCACAGGCTGGGGTGCGTGATAAACAGGATACATGATACTGTTTGAAGGAATACGAACCTAGGCTATAAAAATGTGCTAGTATAATCGGATTATGCCGACGACTAAGGGGCCGTCTTCACTTTATGCTCGACAACCCTGCCGTTACCTCTTCAAAAGGACTACTCGACTATCCTCTTTCTCGTTTGAAATATTGTATCCCGTCTCGTCGGAAAGCTTTTTCGCGAACTTTTTTATCTCACCGTGGCTTGGCATGTTATCCCTGCAAAGCCTCGCCCGCGATCCTCCCAGATACATGAATGCTTTCGCCTCGATAAAATCCGGCTCCGCTTTTCCTATGAGCTTTGCATACTCGCCTTCTTTTTCCATATTCAAACCCTTGGTGAGAGTGAGCCTTAAGACCTTCCGCGTGTCGAGCGACGGGAATAATTCCAGTGTCTCGTTCAGTCTCTCCCACCCGCAGGCTACGAGCGGATTGCAAATTTTTTTGAACGTCTCTTCGTTCGGTGCGGCGAGGGAGACGTAAAGCTGCGTGGGAAGCGGCTCCAGTTTTTCCAGTGCGTCAGGATTCGTCCCGTTCGAGACCAGGAAAGTCGTGAAATCCCTCTTTTGGAGTTCCTCAATTAATCCGGAAAGTTTGGGGTAAAGTGTGGGTTCTCCGGAAAGGCTTATCGCGGCCTGGTTCGGATTCTTCGACTCCGCAAGTTTTTTCTCGTCCACCCCTTCGAATCCTCCGAAACCTGATAAAAGCAGTCTCTGAGCTTCAATAAGCCCTGGGACAATATCTTCCGGCTCATCCCACGTTACTTCGGGCCCGGGTTCCGTGAAGTTCGTAGTCCTCCAGCAGAAGACGCAGTTTTCAGTGCAGTATTGTAGTGCCGGCGTCATCTGAAGGCACCTGTGGCTTTCTATCCCGTAAAACTTTTCCTTGTAACAGACGCCTTCACCGCGCAAACTCTTCTTAGTCCAAAGACAAATTTTCGCAGCGCTGTGGCCGCCAACAACCTTGTAATGCTGTTTCTCGAATTTATTCCGCTCCTCTAAATCCAACTTATCGTCCCTCCTCCAATGGTCTAGTATTTTTATATGCTAATGCCTAAATATGATAGAATCAAAAATGGTCACATACATAATCGCAAGACAGCTTGGGGGAAAACCAGTAATAACCGTTTCTGGAGAAGAGTTGGGAAGACTCGACGACGTACTAGTGGATGAAGCCACCGGCTCATTCATCTCAATAATCGTAGACCCCATCGAGAGCACGCTCCCGAGGATATCGTATCCAAAAGACTCTGACGGCAACCTCGTAATACCCTACGACGCAGTCAACGCGGTAGGAAAAGTCGTAGTCGTAAAAGACTAAAAACCGAAGGCGACAGCAACCCTCTTCTTGATGGCTTATCTATGAATCAGTCTCGTTCTATAATAGAATTTAAACTTAGAAAGCAATTCTTTTGTTGAAATGGTAAACGTTCTGGCCTTAACTGCATGTTCTCTATTCGGCATGTATTTTCTCACCTTCCTGTGCCACAGGATCCTATATGGTAAAAGCAGGAGGTTTATAGATGCGCTCTCATCAGTTCTCATATTCCAATGGATTCTCGGCATCCTCCTTCTTATTCAGGCGTTCTCTTTTACTTCGAATCCGCTGGTTACTCTGATACTCTTGCTGGTGGCGGTCTATATGCTTCGAAAGCGCGTCCGGGAGATGACGGCATCACTTACGTCCCCAACCGTCGAGTTTTCTGATGTGATCGCGGTCTCATTATTCATCGTATTTCTGGTTCTCATACTCAAAAACGTCTTCATAAATCCGTTTCCTCCCGACGCCTTCACCGCGTATCTCCCTCTCGCCCGAATAATGGTGGTTGAGGGGGGTCTACCCGCATTTCATTTAGATGGAAACTTACACTACATGGTTTTATCGCCATTATTTCTCACCTTACTCATAAGCTTTCTCTTTTCTCTTACGAATACTCTCACTCCCTGGTTTGCTGTCGGAATACCGTTGTATTTTTCGTCACTTACGTTTTTCTTGATTTGGATGTGGGGAAAGCAAAAGAGGGGAGTTGCCCTTTCCATGGCAATACTTATCTGTTTGCTTTTATCGCCCAACATACTCGAATACTTAGTGCAAGTCATGCCGGAACCACTCATCCTCTTCTATTGCACGCTCGCATTTTACCTCATCTCAACGTGGCTTGATACAAGACACCACACCTGTATAGTCCTCACCTTTCTGGCGTTGTCCCTATTTTCCCTTTCGAAGTTCACAGGAATCGTCTTTACTGGCATATGTATCCTATTTCTCATACTTCACAGGCTTCCTCTTAGAATTCTCCTAAGGTATGGCGTAGTCGCATTCCTTCCCGTAATAATTTTGGCTTCATGGAACCTGGTCAACTATCATGATCCGTTCGTCCCGTTTTTTACGGGGTATCTGAAAATCATCGGGTCAAAGTACAACGAGCTCATGCCTGTTCATTGTCCTGCCGAGATTGCTTATGGTTCTCAGGAATATGGGACGTTCTCACCGCTTACGTATGCAATATGGGTTTTTCGGGATTATCCACTCCTCATAATCTTCTTACTCTCTCTCTTTGTACGCCCAAGAAACAGTTTGAAGTGGTATGCTGGGGCCGCCCTAATTCTCTTTTCCATCATGAATCTTACATTCCTTTACCCTGAAACACGACACATTAATTTTCTGATGGGTGCCATCGCATTCTTTTGTGGTGAGGCTCTCTTGAAGGTTTTTGAATATGTCGCGCCCTCTTTCATGAACAAACGCACTCTTTTAGCTGTTGTGACGTACGTTCTCGTCGTATGTCTTACTATCACTTCCTTTAACCGCGGGGGAGTAAGTCTGTTCTGGGTGAATGTCCTTTTTCTCATACTCATTATTCTCAAAATCATCTCGTTGGCACCGACTATCTTTGAGGGAGCATACAAACGATTTAAGAAACTGCTTTTTGTTGGTATCATCGTTGGTACACCCATCCTCCTTTTTATCGTGTCGACTCCAGGGGATTTCCCTGCGGAATTTAGAATCTCAGACACGCTCTCTTTTGTCAGGAATTTTTCTAACCCCAAAATGACTGAGACGCGGCCGTTTCCCGAATCTTTCTCTTGGGACGCACTTAGCTACCTTCAGGAATACGAGAACGGCACTATACGAATTACGGGTAGGGATGGATATTTACTCATCTGGTATGGTAATTATACATATCTTCCTTTGCGTTCTGAGAGTCTTATTTTCGCAACTGGTGGGGGATTCACCTACACCGAGGATGCTGAATTAATTCACAGGAAAATCACACAAGCCAACATATCTTATATTTACGAAACCTCGGATTGGCGCAAGAAAATGTGCGTCCAACCATTCTTCGATGCTGTGGCCTCTGATAAAAATCTTTTCACCAAGGTTTTGGAGGACGGCGGTAACATCCTTTGGCATGTAAATGCGTAATTCTCTCTTAAACCCCTATTTATATCCATATTACCAATAATGCTTCTATAATAGAATGGAATACGATAATAAATTGTGCCGGATTGTGCAGCTTCGCGGTCTCGGGTGGCCTGAGAAGGATATTGCGAAAGAAGTCGGGCTAAGCCAAAAGTCGGTCTCATACC
>Ga0268279_1001506_pt1 | contig 12722 bp, 11 predicted proteins | sample saktaG_6_FD_190142 | JGI IMG/M metagenome (GOLD analysis project Ga0268279, IMG submission 190142) | Saline water microbial communities from Sakinaw Lake, British Columbia, Canada - sak_2010_1_5_80m | ecosystem: Environmental > Aquatic > Non-marine Saline and Alkaline > Saline ...
GCGAGATCCACACTCAGTCTGAAGAGCAGCCTGGGTAGCCTGGGTGTCAAGGCCCCAAAGATGATTTCCGTTTTTGATTTCAACCCCTTTTTCAGTCAGGAGCAGATATGATGGTTTTGGTGACTTTCCTTCAATGATTATAAGATCATAACCGGCAAACTTAATAAAAGCGGCGAAATTTCCACCTCCAACGGCCCTAGCGAGTCCACCGGTAAGGGGGCTTTTAGTCATCACTATCCACCGTCCAAAACCGTTGGCTTTCGTTCCGGCCAGGACTCCGGGCATGAAAATAAGCGGGTTGTCCTCAGATAGGGGCTCAATGCCAGGTCGCATTTCATCAAACAGGTAACCGGCGCCAAATCCACGGCCACCAACGAGTTTCCTCTGTAACGCTTCAGGTACACTTTCTTTACTGATAGTCCCTGAGGATAGATTTACTCTTAGGATATGGCCCGTGTATGTGGACATATGTTTCTCCTTGCCTAATCGATGCCGTGTATCTCATCCTCAAGGGCCCTAGCCCTAAGGCTTTGTTGTTCCCTCGCTATTTTTCGACCGGTTTCCGTTATCAACCATCCATCTATTTGTTTCTCCAGCCAGGGAATATGAATGGCGGGATCGATTCCAAAACGGCTAGGATCTATACTCAACGCCTCTTTTGAAAACCGCCACAGTTTGTCGGCATCCTTCACAATAGCGTCGTTCAGAGAAAGGGATTTTTCCCTCGAATCATGGCCAACGATGATCTCGACTATCTCATCGATCAGCCCTCGATCATAGTTGACCTTTTCTAAGATCTCGCGCGCTATTCGAGCCCCCTCAACTTCATGGATTCGATTGGTCTCCATGTCTTTCGCATGAGGTCCGAACGCCTGGAGGTGCATATCTTCCGGTATCATTTTCCAACCGACGTCGTGAAGTATTATGGCAGGGAGAATCACTTTTGGGTCCCCGCCTTCCGACTCCAGTAGTCTTGCCGCGAAATCTCTGGATACCCTCATGTGTATTTCGTTATTCCGTGTATCCAGGAATGGTTTTGCCAATTCGTATATCTCCTGGAATTGTAGAAACATTTCATAATCCTCACAATATTTCTGAATCTAAAAGATTCGAAGTAGGATCGGTTCAGAACTCGCAGTGATCTCGTAAGATTTCAAGACAGGTTCACCGCTGTACATCTCTTTGAAGAGAGCAACGAGCTTTTCATAATCTCCACTCTTTTCATAGGCGTCTACATCGGCTTTTGTATCCCAGGCTGTGACCGATATGCCGTCGTCCTTGCTATCCATGCACTCTAACAGGTGGACGAAACGGATACCTTTGTGATTCTTGTGGGCTGCAATAACCTGTTTGTTGTAGAGATTCCTTAGGTCATCCATCTTTCCTTCCTTGAGACGGAAGAATGTCATTCGGACGTACATTACAAGACTCCTTTCTGTATCCTAGCAGTTGGTAACGCCACATCAGAAGGCTTTACCAACCGAACCAGCGCCGTACAAAACAAAACCTTTCGAACGCTGCTGGCGATCGGCCCTAACTTTTCTAGAATGGTCCCAACTAGATGAAAAACTCAAAAGCCTTTCATCATATCTCTCATAAGTGACGGAATTTCTATCCTTCCTGTAGGGGCAAGTATCCTGCTACTGTAATCAGTGGCAAAGTGTTTTTTCAGACGTCGCACTAGTTGTCTGAACAAAGAAGTGTCTATACACTTGGCAATGTCCACCATAGAGAGAGAGGAGCATTCAGCCAGAATTCTGGGTCCATCTCCTATCACTAGACGCCAGGCCCCTGTTATGGGTACGCCCAACTCCTTCATTCCCGGCATACATTGGTCTTTTACAAAATGATAGTGTTCATCTTCCTTACCAGGGACGAGGTTATAATACTGATTAAATTTCCATGCCCCCGTCTGTATATTGTAAGGCCCTTCAGTCACTCTGCCGCTCGATACATAGAGTTTACTCGAGTATCTACATGTTAATTCGAAAAGTTTGTCAGTAACGGTCCTGTATTCTTCTTTAGCCAGGATCCTGCGTAGGTAGTCTTGTTCTTCAACTGTGCCAACAGCGATAATACGAGGCCCTTGGCCGACCGCAACATAGAAACCACCGAGAAGCTTGAGCCCCAGTCTTTCCATTGTTGGAATATACTCGTTTGTTATAAAGGCCGTGTATGCATCAAACTTTCCGGGGATTACATCCCAATACTGAGTGAAAAGGCTGGTCATAGATGCCCTCCGCTAACTGGGGTTGGCCCCATCACATCCTGAAGATCTGAGACATTAGATCCGCAAGATATTGGGATTCGTCCTGCTTTTTTTTAGTGAATTTCGCCGGACGAGCCTGAACCCAATAAATGTTTTCGGGAAAAGGCAGATCCTGGTCGATCACCCATTCCATGTCCTGGGGTAGATTGAAGTGAGCTTCCACATCTTTAGCTATCCGAACTATCTCTGCCAGTTCATCAGGGTTCAAACACGACGCACATCGCAAATCGTGCGGTATTTCCGCTACGCGCGTCCCAACTGGTCCGTAACAAACCATTTTTGTCTTTGAGCTTATTGTAGCTTCGCACTCACCGCACGTCTTGTCCACAATGAACTGATCCGGAGTAATTTCTCCGCTAACTACGCTCTCACCAAGTCCCCAATTGCCCTCTACCACGACCTTGGTCATGTCTCCAGTTGTAGGTAGGACGGTAAGAACGACCCCTGCGCATTTTGCGTTGATCATCTTGAGGACTGCCACACCAATCGGAGTTTTGGCTATGTCCATGGATTTCTCTAGGCGAAAAGCGATTGCACGAGTGGTAAAAGCACTCCCCCAGACCTGCGTCACCTTTCTTTCGACCTCATTCTTCCCACGTACATTCAGATAGGTTTCCATTTGGCCTGGCATACTAACGGAGCCGCTGGATCGGACGGCTACAGGCAGGTCGTGGAGACCGACCTGATCGCAAAGAGAAGCGTAGCTTTGACGCAACTCCTGGGCCATTTCTTGGGGTAAATTCTTGGACTCGATGATGCGACGTATCTCGCGGCTTGCCTCCACTTGTTTCCCAACTCGATTTATCTCGTGCCTATTGTCATGGAAGTATCGCTGAACTTCTTCCCCAGCGCCACTATCCTCCATGAATCGTTCATACCCATCCACAGATATGGCGAAGCCTGGCGGCACTCTCATTCCGAGCTTTGTCATTTCTCCGAGGTTGGCGCATTTCTTGCCAACTAGTTCATTAAAATCCGAGTCTATTTCGTCGAACCAGTAGATCCATTTCTTGGCCATATGAATCCGTCCTTTCCGGAGACAGAGCAGGTCCGGGTAAAAAACTCACCCGAATGAACGATTCAGTCATTATCCCGCAGGCCCTGGATTACTTGTCGAGGATATAAACCGCTCCCAAGTTGGCGTCCACTCGGATTCGCTGGCCCGACCTGATCTTAGCTGTGCCCTCAAATACATTCATGACAACCGGAATTCCGTATTCACGTCCTACGATAGCCGCATGAGAAAGGCTTGCCCCACGGTCGACCACAACCCCTTTGATCATCGAAAAGACAGGAGTCCAGCTAGGCGAAGTGCTAACTGCAACCAAAATATCCCCTTCCTTTATCAGGTGAAGTTCATCTTCGGTTACTATAACCCTTGCGGTTCCTTCCGCCACACCCGGTGATCCACACGTCCCGTAAAGATCGGCCTTGAGCTCAGGCCTCACTTGCGGCATTGAGCCCACTACCACTTTAAGGGCTATCGGATCATTTGATTTGACCAAGATTCCCATTGCCTGGTCTAAATCGAATCCTTCAGCCAAAATGGCCGGTGGATTTGGAGTTTTTTGCCATTCCATCCAGTCGGATTTCCGTCTGTCTACTATGTATCGGAGGTCAAATGAACCTGGATTTAGTCCTGCGCGCCGAACTTCATCGGGGATGAGGAAAAAAATGTCTTCGTGATTGTCGATTGTTCCGCTTTTCGCGAAACGTCTGCCGATTCCCAGTGCGCTTCTGCGCATCATCGCATGTGTATAGAGATCAAGATAATGGTCGTGCTCCTCACTGAAAATGCCGCTTTTTTGAGCCAGTCGCATCAAAGGTTCGAGCCAGGCTCGTTGCTCCGAAGGAATCTTGGAAAGGATCTGTTTTTCAGCGTCCTCTCTTTCAAGAATTCGCTTATTTCGTTCATTATCGAGATCAAAAGATCCTCCCTTAAGGATAAATTGCTTGACCATAGATAGCGGTGGTGTGGGATCTTCCACCCACGTCGGCAGGTTCATCTCGGACATTCGCTGCATACGCCACCCATCTTCATTAAGGAACTCGCTGAAATCCTTTAGGAAGTTTCTTCCCTTTTCGGATTCCTCTAATTTTCCCCGTATGTCCAATTCTTGATTTTCAAGAAATACGCTCGCAAGTCCCTGATCTGACGCTATCTTGGAAAACTCCCAGAGCCGTCGGTCAACCTGAAACACCTTGTTGTCGAAGCCTGAGACGATGCGGTGGAACACAGGAGACGTGTCGTCTATCCCTGCTAATTCGCGACACATGTTCTCGAAAAGGATGTAGGCGGTATATGTTCCATACATCATGTACATGTGTATTTCCCACATACGCCTACAAGTATTGATCGTCCCTTCAAAGTTGTCCAGAAGCTCGATGTTTGAAGCGGAGTCCAGATCCAGTGTTTTCAGATTCTCATAACGTCCGAGAATTTCTTTGACGAATCCATTCCAAATCCCGTCATAGTCTTGAATCAAAGGGAGGATGGCCTTTCGGAACTCTACTTCTCTTCTCTGTTTTTCTTCTTCGCTTTTCACAAGGAGTAGGGTGAGATAGCCGCCTCCATTCATGAAGCGCCAATCCCAACCATGAACAGTAGGCAAAGATAACTTTTCCGCGCCATATTGCATTCCATGCCGACAGAAATTGATCCAAAACCAGCCAAACATTGGGGTCCAGGGAGGGACAGAATGGGTGGCATCCAAAAACCATGCAGGAGACTGGGCTAAATCACGCTCCGCGTCGAATTCCAAGCCGGGTACTACATCGTAAACTTTCATGGGTTCTCTCTCTTCCTTGTTGAACGGTTGGAAATGGTTGATAGAACGCTTTCAAAAGACGACTGGCTTAGTTATATGGAGCGTCACCTGTCGGAGGGGGCTAGGAATATAATCTTGTAACGGCAGGGATTGAGGAAAAAATTAAGTTTTCCTCAGAAAAAATTAAAATTTCGGCGCCAATTACCAATAGGAAGAGAATACCCCGATTCCGACGTAAGTGATTGCAGGGAATTAGTTCATAGCCCTCCCTCCATCGACCAATATAGTTTGGCCCGTAATGAAGTCGCTTTCATCGGACGCTAGGAAGGATACTATTCCCACTAGGTCATCGGGTGTTTCGAGCCTCTTCAAGGGCGTACGACTAGTGTCGTATTTGTTGACGTCGGAAATTGTCCGGCTTGCTTCGGTGTCGGTATAGCCGGGGGCGACGGCGTTCACACAGATTCCATAAGGTCCAAGTTCAATAGCTAATGCTCGAGTCAGGCCAATGACACCGCCTTTTGAAGCCACATAATGGGCAAATCCGTGTGAACCGGTGAAAAAAACCTCCGAAGTCAGGTTGATTATTTTCCCTTTTCCAAGGGATTTCATAGTCTCAAAAACTGCTCTGGCGCAAATCCAGGGGCCTTTCACGTTAACAGCCATCATTCGATCCCACTCCTCGGAGCTGATGTCGGTAAAAGGTTTCCTTTTGACGCCATAATAGTAGGCTGCATTGTTAACAAGAATATCGATTCGTTGAAACTTTTCAAGAGCTTCTTGAGCCATTCTGAAAGTATCAGCCTCGTTCGTAACATCGACTTGGCTTATTATCGCCCGTCTGCCAAGATCTGTCACGAGCCTTTCTGTTTCCTTGAGGCCATCTACATCTGCCCTAGTCACAGCGACTATGTCAGCGCCCTCCTTAGCCAACTTGAGACAGAAAGCCCTACCTAACCCCTTGCCCGCTCCAGTGACAATGGCGACGCGACCATCCAAACGATTCATGGCTTCCTCCCTGTTAGTAGGGTCTGCCCTTTTGTTCCCAAATTTTCGGTAGACCAAAATCTTCTGCGATAACCTTGAAACAATTGTAAGCGCTGCCTCTACCTATGCCGGGACCTGAATGAGCCGCAGCGGACGCGAGATACATGTTTTTCACAGGTAGCCTATAAAACGCGAGTTCTGTAAAAGGCCTCATGCGTCCCATTTGCGAGGCGATCATATCTTCGCCTGTCCAGCCGCCCTGCGGCATATTTATATTTCGCATTTGAACGTCCATTGGCGTTGTTATGTGGGCGGCGATAAGATTGTCCTTTGTCATATTCGGAGCATACCAGGACCATTGTTCTCTCATTATCTCTACAATGTCCCTTTTCATCCGCAACCAGTCACTGTCGCTGAAAAACCTATAAGGAGCGGTGAACTGCTCAATCAGGATGGTATGTTTCCCTTGAGGGGCTCTGCCTTTGTCCCAGATACTGTCCGGGGCCACTATGGCAACCAGCTTATCGGGTATACCTTTAACGAACAGCTCGGCCTGATGTCTTGTGGCGAAATAATCAGGGTCCTTAGGGCCCCAGTTAAGTCGTGGACACATTCCTATTTCGGGGTTATCTTTCGCAACGGTGTATTCAGGAAGTTCGTGTAGCGCAAAATTTCCCCAGAAAAGTTGCGCCCGATCTCTGAGAATATTCCTGGCGCGGTGCGCGATTTTTGCGGGAACATGTTCGGCGCCAATAAGCTGTAAAACGGTCTGAGTAGTGTTCAGGTCGCTCACGACTACGTGTCTGGCGCCAATTTCTCTTCCATCCTTCAGCAATACCCCGACGGCTCTGCCATTTTCTATGATGGCGCGTTCCACACCGGTTTCGACGACAAATTCACCGCCCATGGAGCTGAATGCTCTCTGAAGGGCGTGAGTTATCGCATGAGTGCCTCCGATAGCTATGGAAGCCGGCTCCCACGAAAGAATCAGTCCCAGGGTATGCAATGTTTTGTAAATGCCTATGCCATCGTTCGGGAAAACGCCACTCGATGTCATGCATGACCGCATGAAGAGAGTCCTCAGATAGTCACTTTCAAAAAGGTCGAATGCTACTTGTTGCGAAGTATAGAACTGGTACTCAGGTGGTATGGGAGCTTCCGGATCGCCGATCAGTCGTTCGAACGCGTCATTTACTCCCCACGGAGTCGGGGGGTTGTATCTCCATTCATGAAAAGCGGAACGCCACTTTTTCTTATATTTTTCAAGAAGCTCGTAAGCCATGTCCGCGTCTTTTTGCGAAAACCTGGCGATTTGATCTATCGTTTTTTGTGCGTTTATTTCGTTAAATTCAGATCTACCGGTGTTTTCATCGACCACTTTCCAGGCTGTGTAACCCATAAAATGCATTCCATCATCGTAAATCATCCCTTCACTGTGATCGGGAAATACATATGACAGCCCCAGGTTCCGGAGCTTGAAATCTTCGTATGCCGGATGACCATAAAATCTCGTCCAGTGAGCGCAAGGATTCTGAAGGAAGCCAGGCAGAGGTAATTCTTCTCCGCAGGCCCCACCTCCCAGTTCGTGTTGCCTTTCGAATACAACCGTCTGCATACCGGCGTGTTGCAGGTAACAAGCCATAATAGTGCCCTGGTGTCCGCCGCCGACCACGATAGCGTCGTAAGTTCTATCTGGCATGGAGAGGCCTCCTTTATCTGTTCAAGGTTTTAGCGAAAAACTAGCTTAATGCGTTTCCGGAGGTGTAAGCTTCTTCCCGAAAAAAAGAAGTCGCAACACCGAAAGAAGATTGGCCGGTTTGAACATCAAGCGTGCAAATGCCCGCAGGTCTTCACCGCCTACGGTAGCCTTTATGGACCAGTGAACTGGTTCGGTAGCTTCTATACTGAGTCGCATTGCAGGGGCAGATTCGCCTTCCACTTTTTCAAGGCTGGCAAAGTGCGCAACCATGGTGGTTTTTCCTAAACCAGTCGAGTTAACCTTCATCTCTCGCCTCCTACAACGTGCCTTTAGCCTTTGCTTTCTGAACACACTCCGGTTCACCCCACCACCGATCGATTCCCAAGTCCTCGGCAATTTTGTTGGCCGCATTATATCCAGGACCAAAAGTTATAAGTCCACCAGGAAATGTGCTGGCCCCACATACGTAAAGATTCTTGATTGGGGTAGCATACTGGGAACACTCCTCATTCGGACGCAGGTAACCCATTTGAAGTGGTAGGTACGCCCCTTGTTTGTAAGACCCCTTAACCATGTCGGCAAACTTGTTCCCGATATCCAGAGGCGTAGTTATGTATCGCCACAAGATGTTGGCGCCGGAAACGTTGGGCGCGTACTGGCGTAGCATTTCGACACAGCGGTCGGCTTCCTTTTCTCGAATCCGATACCATTTTTCAGGTCCGCCATCTTTCAAGTCGTGTGGCGCATGTAGTGAAATTAGAGCAGTATGTTTTCCTGGAGGCGCCTGTTTGGGGTCATGCATCGATGGAAAACAGCAGTTAAAACCTCCGGGGAAAAGCTCACCGCCATGTATAGCGTCATAGTGCTTAACTAAGTTTTCCAGATTTTCATAGCCAAGGACCGTGATGAACGCGTTATTCAAGTCTGAATTTTGCGAGGCGGCCTTGAATTGCGGAGCCTCATTTAACGCTAGATGAACGTGAAAAAGACTCGACTTCTCCCATTGCCAATCATTAGTCCTGGTCACGAAAGATTTCTCGAGATGGTCTTCTCCGACATACTTAAAGAAAGTCTGAAATGGGTCCAGACTACTGGCTACAAACTTCCGTGCCTTGTATTGGACCCCATCCTCGAGTTCCACCCCCGTAGCGGTTCCATCCTCGACAATAATTCGCTTCACCGTAACAGGTGAAATAATCATTCCTCTATTACGATACAGGACCTTTGTGAACAGGTGGGCCAGGTGATGTGACCCACCGACTACCAACCTATAATTGGTGGCTCTATTAAACAGAAGAGGAACTAGGTAACTAACACCTTCGAGGTCGTAATGAAGCCCCCACATGCAAGACAGGTAAAGAAAGAGTGTTCTTACCCGATCATTTTCGAACAATTCATTAACAATATCTCGGGGGGTTTTCTCGGTGTAAGCGGTGATTTCTCTTCCTACGTCTGTTGCAACCAGTTTGATCATTTGTTCAAAAGCTGGTTTGGCCATTTCATAGGTTGCCGGGCCGAGAAAATCCTCTGTCAGCTCTCTAAACCTATTCTGAATCTTGTTGTAAGTTTCTGCGTCTTTCTTCGAGAATTGAGCGATAGATTCGCACGTTTTTTCCACGTCCTGGTAAAGGCGTAGTGATGTGCCGTCTGCAAAGGGCATTGCCATCACCAGAGATGGTGAAACAAATTGAAGGTCATAATCCTTGGTCAAATAATCTTCGAAGTCCTTTAATGGAGGCGCGTAATCAACCATCGGCATATAAACCGCATGGGTATTATGTAGGAATCCAGGTAACGTCACCTGTTCAGTGGCTAGGCCTCCGCCCGCTTCGAAACGTTTTTCCAAAAGAAGAATCTTCAGGCCGGCTTTGGCGAGATATGCAGCAACAGTTAAGCCGTTAGGACCAGCGCCGAGGATAATCCCGTCGTACTCTTCAGCCATCTCTGGTTCCTCCTTGTTGACGGTCAAGTTCAGCCGTGGAGTGTCTGGATCGGGAACACGAGTAGTCGCGCCAAGCCCTGAGAGAGAAGCGCAACGTTTGAGGTGGTTAGCTCATGTTGAATATTAGGATCACAGTATTTTGCTTGACATGTCAAATCACTAAATTTTATGATTTTATAAGAAAAACTTATGCCTGAGGCCGATAAATATGAGAATGGATCTTAACCTTAACCAGCTGAGAGCTTTCTACCTGGCGGCTAAATGCGGGAGCATTTCTCTGGCGGCGGAACATCTTTTCATTAGCCAACCCGCTGTGAGTATGCAAATTAAAGCTATGGAGGAACAATACAGGGTTCGCTTGTTGATAAGGAAAAAGAGAGGGCTTGAATTAACCGAAGCAGGTGAAAAGGTTTACAGGATAGCTGACAAGATCTTTGGACTCGTGGCTCAAGCGGACAGTTTTTTGAAAGGTAATTCAGAAGAGTCAAAGGGAATTCTGAAAATTGGAAGCACCAAGACCCTGGTGCGTTGTCTTATGAGCAGATATATTTCCAAATTCCGAGAGGCTTATCCGACCGTACAGATTCAAATTGATGAAGGCAGTTCCGAAGAGATGATCCGTAGCGTTCTCACGGATAGAAATGACCTGGCGATAGTGGGGAGGTTACGGTATGACGAGAAATTAAAAGTAATCCCGTTCATCCATGATGAAATTATCCTTCTAACTGCGCCAGGACACAAGTATTGTTCTCAACCGGTGGTTTCAATCCAGGATTTGCGTAATGAGAATCTCATTCTCAGGGAAAAAGGCTCCGGGACTCGACAGCTTGTAGAAGAAATCTTTGAAGCCAGGGGATTTGCTCCTTCGGCCTTTATCGAGACAGGGAATGTTGATTTTATAAAAGAACTCGTTGAAATGGGGAAAGGCATTGCTATGCTAGCTCGGATGGGAGTTGAACCTGATCTGCTCGAAGGCCGTTTGGTCGCGATTCCTCTTCTGGAAGGGCCTTTTATATTGGGAATCGACGTGATTGTGAACGGCCAACGTAACCTTTCTAAGGCAGATATCGCATTCCTCGAGTTCTTGCTCCCTGCCAATCCCCAGTTGAGGCAAGGCTCCGTCCTCGGAAATCCCTATGCGAACGAACCTGCGCCTAGCGGTTCAGTCGGTGTAATTTTGAAATGACGCCCTGTTATGTTTCGAGATGGCAATGAGTCCAATCCCTTAGTTCTTCGTCTCTCCCCTGAATTCTAATATCTTGAAGTTATTATCTTGCAAGTTCTTGTACAGAGTGTCCGAATCGTTACAGTCTGTGCGTAGGACAATGCGAGCGCCCCCACTCGGGCCTTCCGGAACAGTAAAAATAGCTTTCATCATACAATTACTCTCTTCCAATATCTTGACTATCTTCAACAAAGTATCTTTTTCAAGCCTAACATCAGCAAGCGTAACCCGGGTACATTCCTGCCCCGCTTCCAAAAGCTTAAAAAGCATTACAAAAATCTCTCGGTCAGAAACAACCCCCACTACCCTGTCCCCATCCATTACAGGAAAGGTACTCATCATAAGTTCACGGCCCTTGATGAGAATATCTTCAACACTATCATCCACAGAAACGGTTACAGGCATTCTGACCATTACATCCTTGACTTTTAGCTTGTTGCAGAAATAGTTCATCTCACACATATCCCCACTGCCACTGACACACATGGCAGCTTCACTCAAGTCGCGCCTATGGACCACGCCACGCAACCGACCATTGTCAACAACAGGGAGCATTTTTAAACGATGCTGTGAAATGAGGGCAGCGGCTTCGGCCGCCAGAGCGTCGCTGGAAATCGTAAATTGTTGAGGTAACATCCAATTCTTTACAAACATGAGCGCCTCCAAGATTAAGGCTGAAAAAGATCTGTATCACTGTGAGTCGATAAATTCCCTGTGCGACTCAGGCTGGGGGAAAGATCTCCAGACAAGCGTTGACTAAAGCCCCAGCAAAAGATTCTTCGTCCAGATTCGCATCCACTTCTCTAATAATTACCGAGTCGGTCAAGTTTTCAAGCGTCCTAAGGAAAAGTCTATCCTGGTCTCTGTCGAACATGTGGCTCGAAGGAGCGTCAACTGCGGACCAACCGCTTGTCGGAAACAGGAAAATAGTAGGGCCAGATGCTTGATTGAGCTTTTCCGCAAAAACTTTGGCGACTGCCACAATCTCTTCGTCGGAGACTCTCAAGAATGTTCGAAGCTCGTCTAGTTCAAATTTCCTTCGTTCATAATGTTCAGGTTTGTAACGGGACTTCCGAGGACTTGTCAGATTTACCCCGCCAGGGGCAATTACTTGAGGTATTCCCCGCTTACCCGCCGCTGTCAGCCTGTCAGGGCCGGCTGCTCTCATGCCTCCGAGTAATTCCTCTCCTACTCCGCCAGGAGCCAACTCTACGACGGCGTCAAAAAAACCTTCCGAAATCATATTTTCCATGGCTCTGTCACAAATTCCGGCAGCCGAAAAACCGATTACCTGATATCCTTTGGATTCCAATCCCTGCCGAACGTAATTAGAGCATCGTTCTGTGGGACCAAACATGGACATGGCGACTAGAGGAACTCCGCTGTCACGCAATGATTCGACACTGAGAGGAATCACCATAGCCATTCCTGTTATCGCGGCGGCAGCCCGGTCGAGAAGATTCATCAGCGGTTTTGACAAACCTGAGATCTCTATCACGGTGTGCAGCAAAGCTATATCTCCAGCGCCGATGTATCGCGTCGCCAAACCCGGCAAAGCGGCGGTGGACGAAACCATTAATTTCGGAATTCCAAATGGCAATGCCCTCATGACATTCGTTGCCATCAGGCTTCCCGTAGAACCTCCCAAACCGATTACGCCCGCCAGGCGCCCGGAATTCATAAAATCAATCGCAAGTTTAGTCGCGCCTTCAATCATTTGTCCGGTTATTTTCTTTCTCTCTCTGGATACCCGAATGTCCTCAATATTCGCTCCTCCCGCACACGCAACATCGGCGGAGGTGATGTCGGCCCCGGGACATGCGCCGGACATA
>Ga0268279_1001514_pt1 | contig 12698 bp, 16 predicted proteins | sample saktaG_6_FD_190142 | JGI IMG/M metagenome (GOLD analysis project Ga0268279, IMG submission 190142) | Saline water microbial communities from Sakinaw Lake, British Columbia, Canada - sak_2010_1_5_80m | ecosystem: Environmental > Aquatic > Non-marine Saline and Alkaline > Saline ...
TTTCTTTTTTTCTTATGTGGAGGAAATCCTAAGAAAGTGAACCTCTCCATTGGAAAACCAGAAATAGAAGCAGCACTTACTAAAGCTGAGCAACCAGGTATTGGAATAATAGTTAAATCAATATCTTTTTTAACAAGAAAATCTATTAATTTATTTCCCGGATCAGAAATTCCAGGAGTACCTGAATCAGAAACCAATGCTAAATTTTTTCCTTCTCTTAATAAATCCGCAATGTAATTTATCTTTTTCAATTGTGAATGTTGATGATAACTTAAAACCGGAGTTTTAATATCATAACGCAATAATAACTTCCTTGTTACTCTAGTATCTTCACACAATATTATATCAACTTCTTTCAAAATATGAAGCGCCCGTAAAGAAATATCTTCAAGATTTCCTATAGGAGTGGCGACAATAAATAAATTTGCCATTTCGTTTTAAATTTAAAGCAATTTAAAATTATTAATTATCAAACCAAATTTATACCCTAAAAACTTTGCCGCTTTTCTGCAATAAACCATTCTGTCTGTAAAAATTTCAAAGTACTCAATTATCGGCACAAAATTAGTGTCAATTTTAAGAATTAATGTAATTAATTTTTTCTTCTTATTAATTCTTACTCTCGATATTCTTGTAGCAAAATTAACCCTATCATGAATATCTTCTTTTATTTCCCTGGCTTTTTTATTAACAACTCTCGAACGACGTACATCTGTCTTATCAGCTAAGACAACTACTGCGGTAATAATATTAGAAAAATTCATTTCATCTTTATCATGATTAGAAATAGCGTTCATAATTATTGCTAATTCCTCTGGAGTAAAATCTTGATTAAAAATCTGATGGAATAGTAAAGCCCCGAAATAATGATGATGGCTTCTGCTTAAAAAATTACCCATATCATGACAAAAACCAGCAATAGCTGATAATTCCTGTTCTAGTTTTGAAAAACCAATTTCCTGAGCAATTATTCTTGCACGAGCAGCAACAATCTTAGCATGAGACAAACTATGTTCTGTATAGCCTACTGCTGCCAAAGATTCATCTGATTGTTTAATAAATTCTAATATCTGTTCATTCTTTTTAACTTGATTTAAACTAATCATATTAATTAATATTTTATTCTTTATTATTTTTATATTTTATTATACCACTAAAAAGTGTAAAAAAAAATGCCGCTGTTAATTGGAGCAAGCTCCTCAAAACAACGGCATCTTTAGTATAGCAAAGAAAAATAATTTGTCAAGTCCTTATCCCCAAACCCCTCTCAAAACCCTGGTAACACAGGAATAATTTCTTGCCACCATGGAAGATTAATGGCTTCAACTACCTGAAGAGAAGTTGTATCTTCATCAATATCATCTGGATCTGAGCCTTGACAAGTTAGTGTGAAAGAATAGGTTCCAGATGTATCAATTTTAAATTCTTCATCAGCATTGTATCCATTGTTAAGAGTCATTGTATATACTTTAGGATCAGGATCATTACCCCAAGTATCAGTGCTTTCTACTGTACAAGTTTCACAAAAAGCATTTGTGGAAACAAGTCCTTTGATAACAGAACCTACCCATACTCTTAAAGGATCACTTTCTTCATTAGTCTTTCCATTAAGAGAGAATTCAATGATTTGACATGTAGGTGCAGGAGGTGGAGGTGGAGGATTAACTGGAGGCGTCCAAACTGGAGGAATATATACAGGACTATCCCCATTAGTGATACACTCTTGATCTCCCCAACATTCATTCACACCACAAGAATCAATAGATACACACTTATCACCGCTTGAAGGAGATGGTGGTGGAGGTGATGGAGGTGGTGAAGAAGGAGATATTATAGAAGAAACAAAATTAACAACTGTCTGAACAACTGCAACAACAACTTGAATAACAACTTCGACAACTGCAACAACAACTTGAACTATTGCTGCAATTATATTTCCTAAAAAACTAAAAAGTCCAGCGGTCAAATTAACATTATTACCAACGCCGCTATTTGATATTCCTCTGTTCAATACATTGCTTGTATCAGAACTAACTAAAGATATTATTGGAGAAATTGTCCTTGTGGTTATAGCAACAGTGCTTTCAGCGCCAACAAATTGAATAAAACTAATAGATCCTACTAAAACCAATATTAAAATAGATAAAAGATGTTTCGTGATTTTTTTATTCATAGATTTTTTATAATTGATTAATAAAATTTAATTTATTTAATATCCAAAATTTCTTCATAAATAATCTTTTTCATTAAAGTTATCTAAATACATCTCCAATTTTATCATTGATATATTGGTTCACGCCATAAGAACTAATGCATTAAGATTTATTATTGGCACACATTATGTGGCTTAACCTGACCAGAAGGACAACCAGTTTCTTCCATTTCCGCTGGAGTAGCTGGAAGAGATGAAGTTCCATTACCATTACCATTGTCTGGTTCTGGTTTTCCTGGTCCATCATCTCCATTATCATCATTACTTTCAGTACTTACTGGGAGCCAAACAAGATTTATACCCCCCTGAGAATTTGTTTCAGCTACTGCTATATAATCTGTTTCGGAAATTCCTGTAAATGTCATTCCTATGTACCAAGTTTCATCGGGAAAAGAATATAGATCAATATCCTCGACTGCAGTTACATCACACCAACTTCCTGGACCTCCATAGTCACCTTCATTATCATCGCTCTCATCATCACTATCCGGTTTAGGTTTAGTTGTAGGACTTTCGGTATCTCCATTTTCTTCATCTGATGGTTCTTCAGATGGTGATTCAGGCAAAGGAGGAGGATTATAGTCAGGATCCGTTAAATCATGATCCACTGCTTCACCAGCCTCTATATAAGCCTCTGCCCAATCAGAGAATGGGTCTGCTAAAGCAAACTTTAATGTACAAGTTACAAAAATCAAAGAAAAACATAAGACTAAAGTTAATGTAATATAGTTTGTTTTATTCATAGATTTTAATAAATATTAATTAATATATATTTAAGGAGTAATTGGTTTTTCCATTTGCCAGATAATAGGATAACCATCTAATATGTCTTTGATTTCTGAAAAAGATTGTTTGTTCATAACATTAGATGCTATTTGTTCATCAACAAGATATTGTTTAATACTTAGAGATTCCGCATCAGGAACAAAACCAGGAAAAATCATAGAAGGAGTATCGTTCATTTTAATTCCTATACAGGAAATATTTCCTTCGTTAAAAGTTAGTATCTTATTTGGTATTAACTGCAAAACGATAGAGTCTGTTAAAGAAGGCGATGAAATACTACAAAAATACAGTTTATCTTTTTCTAAGAAAGAAGGGTTATATCTTCTTACCACATCTTTGGCGTCAACTGAAATTCCAATATATTGATTGTGCTCAAATGAATTAATGGAATATAGGGATGAGAACGAAGGAATATAAGTATCAACTAAGAATATCTCTCTCGTCGTATCTAACATAAATTTCCTTGTTTTTTGCTCTATTGTACAAACAATCTCTTTTATTTCTCTATTTTTTAATTCTTCTGTATCTGAAAACACTGCATTTTTACAAAAATCAATAAAATCTGAAAACTCACTAAGAGTAACGGGATAACCTTGAGAGAAACTAAAAATATTCTGATTCATATCAGGGGTTTGTATAGGAAGCTGTGCCTGTTCCTTCTTTTCATTATAATAAGTAATAGCTCCAGTAATAAATACTAACAAGAGAATTAATGTTCCAAAAACGATTATATATTTTTTATTAATATTCATATATTTTATTAGTTAATATATTAACCTTTTCTGTATTAATTATAAGTCACAAGTAAAATATGTCAAGTGTCAAAGTAAATAAAAAGAGGGGGCAAAAAGCCTCGTCCCCCTCTTAAGATTAACTCACTCTATTTAAGATTCTGCAGGATATAAGAAAAAGAATACTGGCGCAGAATATTTATTGGGAATATCTATGCCATCAGGATATTCAACTGTCTGGGATATATGCTGCATGTATTTTTCTGCCTCATCGCAAGAATATACAATCTTACTTGCGAAAGGCAAATCTACACCTGATTGATATCCCGGATAATAACATTCTACTACCATAGCACAAACACAATCCTTTGTAGTTACTTCTTTGTTATCTATAGTATCGGTTGAACTTAAAATAACAAAGCTCATGCATATAATCACTATTAATACCAACTTTTTCATCTCAACTCAACCTCCTTTTTTTATGATTTATCAATCATTGAATACAAAACACAGTTTCGGCATATTGTACGGATAAAACTTTGAAGCATATCCCAAAATAACCTTTGTCCATCCTTCTGCATTTAATATTGTAATTCGGGTAAAATTATAAATCGCTTCAAATTCTCCAGTCTCATCATTATAAACTGCTTCTTTTATTTCCTCTGTTTCTACTCCGTTATTCTTAGGCAAAATTACATTCCAAATCATCACTCCTTCTTTCTCTAAAACAATTTTTTTTACTCCATATTTTTCTTTCAACTCTTCTAAAAAAATATTAGCTTCTGGAGACAAAAAATTATAGTAAGCAAAACTCGGCAGAAAACAAAGCAAAAATAAAACAAAAAATATTAACGCACCAAAGAAAATTTGACTTTTCATTTCTAATCCTCCTTTTTTATATTTCAATTTTTTTAAATGTAAAGGTGCTATACTAAATTATGTCCAAAACTATACCTATTATATATGTTTTCCCCATTTTTGTCAAGGTTCAATTAAAAACTCTCCCCGCCTTTATTTTATCAAAATCTCAATTATGAAAAAGGTAATATAAAGCAAAAGCAAGATTATTGCTTCTTTTTTGGTAATCTTTCTGTGCCTTCTTGTAAAAATATAAAAGATTATTGCTGAGATTATTAAAAAGATTCTTGCAATAGCAAAGGGTGTAAAATTAGGAACTATAATTGGACAAATCAAAGCAACTGTACCTAAAACCAAAGTAGCAGGTATAATAACAGCGCCCATTAAATTTCCTAAGATCATTTCTGTTTTTCCGGCTTTAGCTGACGCAATAGCAAAACGAATTTCAGGTAATGTATTTCCTAATCCTACAATCAAAATCCCAATAATAGGCAAAGAGATATTCAAGACCACAGCAAAAAATTCAGCACTTTGCACTATACCCTCTGCTGCCAATAAAAGAAAAATTACAGATAAAATTATTAATCCCAAATCTTTCATAAAAACCTTGAATTCTTTTAAAATGCTTGGCATTTGTTCTTCTTCGTCTCCAGAGAATTCTCTAAATCTTTCTTTATTTAAAGCGAGCCAAAAAATATAAAAAACAAAAACAGAAAGTAGTATTAATCCATCGCCTCTTCCTAATAGACCGTCCCATATTAAAAGCAAAGGTAAAATAGCAACAAAAGTTGTAAAAAGAGCACTTCTCTCTAAAATCTTACCCTTAGTAGGAATAACATTACCACCAATTAATACAGCTAAAGCTACAACTAAGGTTAAATCAACTAAATTACCTCCAACAACATCTCCAAAAGAAAGTTGCGGAACTTTATGAAGAGCTGAACTAATTCCTACAAAAAGATTTGGCAAAGAACTTGCAAAAGCCATTATAAAAAAAGCAATAATAAATTCCCGCCAACGCAAAAATCTACCAATCCTTTTTAACCCATCAATCAGCCAGTTGCCTGAAAAATAAAGCGCGATACAAGAAGTTATAAAAACCAAACTATATAATATAAACATATTTAATATTTTAAAAGCTATTATATCTTATCAATTTTTTAAAAAACAATTTTGTAAGTTTTTTTAGACGGCCTGCAAATATAAAAGTTTCCTTCAAATGTTGCATCACTAAAATTATCTTTTGCTTTCAAGGCATCTTTATATGAATTAAACCCTGCAAATATTGTTGGGCCAGTTCCTGACATAGCGCACTCTTTTGAAATTGAAGAAAAGTAAGAATAAAGTTTATTTATGCTTGGACAAATTTTCTGTGCTAATTCATAAAAACTTTTACTTTTATTATATTGATCAAATAATGAATAGATTTGGGATGTACTAATCCCCTGATTTGGTTTTGCCAAAACATAAAAATTAGAAGGTTTTCTATCTGATATCTTTATCTTTTCACCCATACCATTAACCAAAGCTGTCCCTATATTATATATAAAAAAAGGCACGTCTTTTCCAATCTGCGCGCCTATTTTACTAAGTTGTTTAATATCTAAATTTAATTTAAACAGATTATTTAATCCAATCAAAGTTGCTGCTGCATCACTTGAACCACCACCTAATCCAGCGCTTTCTGGAATATTTTTTGATAAATTGATTGCGCATGACAATTTTCTTTTTATAAAATCGCTCATTTTTTCTCGCGCTTTTGTTATTAAATTTTCTTCATGAGAACAATCAACTGAACCATCCAAAGAAAAACCATCTTTTGTTTTAAAAATTGAAAGCGTGTCATAAAGATCAATTGCTTGAAATATTGAATTAATTTTATGATAACCATTAGATAACTTGTCTAAAATTTCTAAAGTAAGATTAATTTTAGCGTAAGCTTTAATTTGTATTTTTTCCATTTAATTAATTGTTTTTTATTCTATTATATCTTATCAGTTTTGCAGAAAATAAAGAAGGCGAATTATCTGGCTTATCAGATAATTCGCCTCAATTAAGAGCTCTTGCCTCTTGGACAGTTTCTATTCAATTGTTGTGTATGTGCATTGATAATCTTCTATCACTAATTTTCTAATAATTTCCGTAACATTCAGTATTCAGATGTTCATTCAAGATTTCTCTTTAAGCTAATTGTATAGCCTTAATTTATTCAAATCTTTATCTTCAAGATTTAGAAAGAACCAAGAGCTCTTCTTATTTCTTAACCCAATGATAGCAAATTTTTCAACCTTTGTCAAGTTCCACTAATTTATTCTAAATATTTTTTATCTTTTAATTCTTTTGGCAAATATTCCTGATTTTCTTTGTAGTCATAATCAGGGCTATATTTATATCCTTTGCCATATTTTAAATCCTCCATTAATTTTGTTGGAGCATTGCGAATATGCAAAGGCACTGGTAAATTTCCATATTTTCTAACATCCTCGGCAGCCTTTTCATAAGCAATATATAAATCATTTGATTTTTTACATTTAGCCATATAAACAACTACCTGAGCCAATATAACATTACATTCAGGCATTCCTATAAAATGGCAAGCCTGATAAGCGGCAACTGCTTGTTCTAAAGCTTGCGAATTAGACAAACCTATATCTTCTGAAGCAAATCGTACAATTCTTCTAGCCACATACAAAGGTTCTTCCCCAGCTTCAAGCATTCTTGCTAACCAATACAAAGCAGCATTAGCATCAGATCCCCGCATTGATTTATGTAATGCTGAAATTATATTATAATGCTCCTCGCCATTTTTATCATAAAATAAATTGGATTTTTGAAACGCGTCTTTTACAATATCCAAAGTTATTTTATTTGAAATTGAAGAAGCATACTCTAAGACATTAAGAGCAATACGAGCATCTCCATTGCTCATCTCTGAAATTGTATCAATTACTTTATTATCTATTTTTATATTTAATTTAGCTAATCCTTTTTTCTTATCTTTTAACGCTCTTTTAATAATCTCTGAAATTTGAGATTTATTAAGCTGTTTTAAAACAAAAACTCTACAACGAGAAAGTAAAGCTCCTATTACTTCAAAACTTGGATTTTCTGTTGTAGCTCCAATAAGCGTTATCAATCCTTGTTCAATATGAGGAAGTAATGCATCCTGCTGAGCTTTATTCCAACGATGAATTTCATCAATAAATAAAATAGTTCTATTCCCTAATCTTTTATTTTCTTCTGCTTCTTTTACAATTTCCCTTAGATCTTTTATCCCACTAGAAACTGCGCTCATTTGTTTAAATTCAGATTTGGTTTGTTTAGCAATGATATAAGCTAAAGTTGTTTTGCCGCTTCCAGGAGGGCCCCAAAAAATTATTGAAGGTAATTTATCAGATTCAATCGCCTGTTTTAATAATTTTCCTTTACCAATAATTTCTTCCTGACCTAAAAAATCATTCAGACAATCTGGTCTAATCCTATCAGCTAATGGTTTGTTTTTATCTATAAAATCCATATTTTAATTATATCACACAAACAATGTTGGTAATAAAAAAGACACCCTACAGAGGGTGCCTTTTGATTCATTTCTATTCTTCTATTTTCTCTTGTTCCTGCACTTCTACTTTTTCTTCTTTTTTCTCTACTATTCCTTTCTTCCCGCTAAAAAAGAAGATGTAAATAATTTCCAGAATAGCCATTGTATTTAATATTAACAAAGCAATAAACCACCATTTATGTTCATTTCTAGCTGCTTTCCAAAGAGCTACGCCTTTCCAAGGCAAAGTCCAAAGAAGAATTAACCAGATAAGCCATGAATTTGCTGATAAAGAACCTGCTAATAAAGATTGCGTCATATTTTTATTAAAATTTAAATTAATTTATTTACGACCTTTTGTTTTCTTAATTGGCTTTATTCCAAATTTATGCGCTTTTTTACTTAATCTAGGTGGACGACGCAATGGAGTATGTATTTTTCTTTTAATTTTGATTCCTTTCTTCATAAATTTATTTCATTTCTGATATCGCAAAAACTTTATTAGTATGCCTAAACCCTTTAATTAATCTCACTTTTGACTCTGAAATTTTAAAATATTCTGCTAATATTTTAATTGCTTCTTTATTTGCCTGACCTTGTAATGGTTTTACTTTTACTCTTACTTCAAAGCTATCCTCAGATTTTTTAATTATTCCTCGCTTCTTTGAATGAGAAAAAACTTTGACCTTAATTAACATTAATATATTTAAGGTTGTAAAATATCTTCAATGCGACCATTAATAGAAATTATAACATCATTAATTTCAGGAAATTGTACTAGAGTTCCAGTAATTTGAGAACGAATGGCCATTACCCGACAAGACCCTCCCACTTGAAATCCTAATTGCTCGTCAAAATCAACTTTAACTATATTATTTTCTACAATCAAACTATTAATATTCACGCCAGGATTAATATTAGTTAAATATCCTTTTTCTTGTTCTTCTAAAGTTGGTCCTTTTAAAAGTTCTTCCAATGCTTGAACCATTACTTTGTTTTCAAAAACCTCCCTTTCCACAGAATAAACTTTCTCACAATTCAAAACTTCTGGATCTTCCTTAATATTCCCAAAAAATATCTTTACTGTTGTGATTTTTTCTTGCCCGGTAATAAAAAAATATCCAACAGCCCCCGCTAAAACCAAAGTAATTATTAAACCAATTAAAAAGATTCTTTTATTCATGTTTTTTAAAACAACCTTCCGTTTTCAGGTTTTATTGTTTTAGATTTTACTGATTCAACATAATCACAATAATCACAATCAGAATCTGCTTTTGGAATTTGATCGCTATTTAAACATTTATGAATATCAAGAATAGTTTTTTCTATCCAAGAATCATCACCTTTATATGGTATTAAAGTAACATCAAATTCTAATTTACCATCAAAAGCCTCAACATCTGTTTTACCATTACAATAAACAAAATATCCAGTATTAGAAACTTTAAATCCATTTTGTCTAAACAACCACTGGTATATTTCCATTTGCCTTTTGTAGCTAATCTGCCAATCAGCATCTAAACTCACCTGTCCGTTCTTTGATGTTGCCTTGTAATCAACAATAATTAATTCTCCTTTAGGGTTTACCCAAACATCATCAATACCACCAGTAATTAATAAATTTGTTGGTTTATGAAGATAAGTTATCCCTCTTGTCCTGGCATCACGCCATTCTTCAAGCTTTTCATGTTGAAAAGGAACAGCATCAATTTTATAAGTGTTCATAAAAGGATGCTTTGTGCCTTTAGCGCGATAAATATCAAATTCTTGTTTAAGCAAAGTATCGACAGCATTGTTTAAATTAAACGGAAACCCAGGAGGTCGTCCAACTCCTAATTTTCTATCCAAATAAAAACATCGCGGACATGCTAAAAATAAATCAATTTTTGATCGTGAAATTCTAAACGGTTCTTTTAAACTAGAATCGTATAAATATTTTACTCTTTGTGAATTATAATATTGAGACATATATAAATCTTTATTTTATTACTATACCATATCTTCTTCATTTGATGAAGATTTCTTTTTCATCATCCTCCTAATAGCCATCCTTCTGCCAATAAAAACTCCAAACATCCCAATAAGAAACAAGAATAGATATTTTACAAAATGATTTTCCATAATTTTATTAAATTTTTATTTTGAATACCTACTAGAACTAGATTCCCCACCATCCACTGAATACAATCCACCCGTCACATAACTTGCTTCATTTGAAGCTAAAAAGGCTGCTAAATTTGCAACATCTTTAGGTTTCCCAATTCTTTTCATCGGATTTAATTCAGCATACTTATGAATCGCTTCATCAGAAGAAAGAACTCTTCTTAATAACGGAGTATCTATAGGCCCCGGCAATATCACATTTACCCTTACTCCATCCATAGCATATTCTTGAGCCATACATTTAGTAAGCATTATTATGGCTGCTTTAGTCGCGCAATAAGCTGGAGACCCTGGCTCAGGGGCAATTCCAATAGCAGAAGAAATATTAATAATATTGCCTTTACTTTCTTTAATTAAAGGAAGCGCGTATTTAGAAATTAAATATGCTCCTTTGAAATTTACATCAATAATCTTATCCAATTGTTCTTTTGATGTTTCTTCAATAGATGCTTGGAAATAAATTCCAGCGTTATTAACAACAATGTCCAAGTGTTTAATTTCCTGAAAAGCTTTCTTTATTTCTTCCTCTTTAGTTATATCAACCTGATAAAAATCCACATCATAATCTGGTTTTACAATATCAAATATTATAACCTTTGCTCCTTCATCTAAAAATCTCTGGGCAATAGCTTTTCCAATACCATTTGAACCTCCAGTTATTAAAGCCACTTTTTTATCTAATTTCATATTTTTTGTTAATTATTTTTTAAATTAAAAATGTATTAAGTGTTTATAAGATTTATCATTATTTTAATTAAAATATCCTTCTCTTGTGGATTACTTTCCGCAACCAAAAGAGCTAAAGCAACTAAAGCATTGTCGTTTATTTTTTTCTCTCCATTTTTTCTATAAAGATAATCATTTTTATCTAAGAAATAGACGAACAAAAATGAAGCAATTCGCTTATTACCATCGATAAATGGATGGTCTTTAATAGTAAGATAAAGTAAATTAGCTGCTTTTTCTTCAATTGTTTTATATAACTCTTTTTTATCAAATGTCTGGTATAAGTTTTTAGCTATACCTTCAAATTTACCTTCGGGTTCAACACCAAAAAAACCACTAGCTTTTTTTTCTACCATCAAATTCTTTTTCAATAGAACAATAATATTTCTGCAACTATCATATTTTAAAACAAACTTAGCTTCTTTTCCCTTTGGCTTCCTTACTCTCCTTTTGTCATACTGTCCTAAAATAGTCAGCGTTTTGGAGTAACTACCAAGTAAATCTAAAATCTCTTTTTCTTGACCTTTAAGTGTTTTCTTGCTGGATTTTTCTCGTAAAAAAGCAATAGCGTTCTGTAATTCATTAAACTTAGACCGAGTTTCTAATAAACGCCTTTCATTAATAGTATACCCCTGAAGAATATGTTGTTTTAAAACTCTTGTTGCCCAAATTCTAAACTGTGTCGCCTTTTTAGAATTCACTCTATAGCCAACGGATATTATTATATCAAGATTATATTGATTCATTCGACGAATTTTTCCATCTGCGGCAACCTGTTCCAAAATGGAACAGGTTGATTTTTTATTAAGTTCTAAGGTTTTATATATATTATTGATATGCTTAACAATTGCAGGACGATTAACATCAAAAATCTGCGCTATTTGATGCGCATTAAGCCAAATTGTTTCTTTTTCCAATTTAACTTTTACCTCAACTTCACCACTCTTTGGACGATAAATAATAATCTCGTCTTTATTGATATCATTTTTCTTTTTCATATTTTTTTTATTCTTTCCAAAGACTATTCTTAATTCTTTTTTAGTTTGTTCTAAAATCTGATGTTGTTTTGAATCAAGATTTTTACCAGCACGATTAATATAAAAATTGAGCATTGACATTGCTGATTGAAACGATGTTCCCTTTCGCTTTGTACTTTCTTCCGCTGATTTTTTTAAAGACTTGGTAATACGTTTTGGATCCTTCCAAGTAAAAACACCCTTTTCTAGAACCAAAGCTCTGCTTTTCAAAGTAACTTCTTTTGACCAATATTCTGCAGATTTTTTTCTTGTTTTCTTTTTTATATTAGCCATAACTAATATTTTTCAAATTCTACTCAATTAGTAACATTTTAACAAAATATTCATATATAACAAAATCCCCAGATTTTTGGGGATTTTATATCGTCTTTGCCAATTTTCAAAAACTAAACTTTCCAATCTTAAAGATCCTCTTTTTGAAACTTTTCCTCCTCTGTAGCATCTAATTTTCTAATTATCTTAATTAATTCAGCAACATGCTCTTTTTCATCATCTCTAATATGGCCCAACACTTTCTTGGCTTCATCATCGTTTATATCATCAATATGCTCCTGATATTGATTAATAGCTCCTAATTCCCCAATTAGATCCTCTCTTAATAATTTCAATATTTTATTATTCATGTTTTTATTATTTTTTATTAATTT
>Ga0268279_1001520_pt1 | contig 12665 bp, 10 predicted proteins | sample saktaG_6_FD_190142 | JGI IMG/M metagenome (GOLD analysis project Ga0268279, IMG submission 190142) | Saline water microbial communities from Sakinaw Lake, British Columbia, Canada - sak_2010_1_5_80m | ecosystem: Environmental > Aquatic > Non-marine Saline and Alkaline > Saline ...
TCCAACATTAGTTTCTGCAAGTCATGGAGTAGGAATTTCAAATATCGGGGCGAGGGAGATGATTGATGAGGGTTCTAGTTGGGAGGAGGTTGTTAAATATTATTATAATGGGGTAGTGATAACTGGTGAGTAAATTAAAAATTAAAAATGACAAATTAAAAAGGAATATCAAAACTCAAATTTAAAAAACGTATATTTTCGGTTTGATATTTTCCACCCGAGGTGGATCAGCCTCGGGCTGAGATATTTTTAATTGCCTTGAAATTTGGATTTTTTAATTTTTAATTTCTTAGTTATTGTTTGCATCTTATTTTATATGTGGATAACCTTGTTTTTCATTAAGCCCGAAAAGGTGTATAATTAAGATAGATTTTAATGTTTTATTGAAAATAATATGGATAAAGATAAAAATACGATGGAAAATAAGCCGTTGAGGAGTAAAGTAGATATTGCGATGGAAGAAACTGGTGTTGAGGTGAAAGATAAAACAGGTGAGTTAAAAACTGTTGCAGAAATTGCGATGAATAAAAAGGACGGAGAGACTAATTGGAATGTGAAAAAGGCAGAACAGAAAGATACCCCAGATCAGAAAAATGAATCTGAAAGAGATGAGAACGAAAAAATTCCGATGCAAAATTCTCCATTAAGAACAGCACAAGAAATAGTATTAGAGAATACTGGAGTAACTAAAAAACAGGTATTAAAAACGCCAGATGGAGATTTAAGGTCTGATTCAGATATTGCAAACGAAAGAGTAAATAAAATAATTGAAAAAGGAGAAGGACAACCAGAAAAAATAGAAAAAACAGAGGAGCAAATAGAGAGAGATAAAGAGGTAGACAGTGCTATTAAGCGTGTTTTAGATGCGGAAGACGAATTTAAGAAAAAAGAAAAGAGTCAAAAGAAGTTTGAAGGTCTTGTTTCTAGATTTAAGATGGTTATCAATAAGGATAAAGAAGGAGAAAAGAAAGATAGTGTAACTAGAGAATACAATAAAGTAAAAGCAGAAAAAGATCAGGCAAAGAAAGCTATGAACGATTTGATTAAACAATATGCGAGAGGAGATATTGAATCGGGGAAAACTGAATTTGCAACGAAGATTGCGATGTTGAAGGATAAAGATAGACTAGAAAATGAGAGGATTAAAAAACAAGATAAGCCGACGCAGGGTTGGATAAAAAAAGGATTAGAAAAATGGCATAAGCAAGGAATATTAAAACAGGTGGCAATAACAGGTGCGTTTATTATGGGTGGAGAGGCTCTTATAGCTTTTGGCGGATTAACGGCTATTGTTGGAGGAACAATGGTAGCTGGTATGGCAACATTAGAAGCGGTAGCAACTGCAACGGGAGTAGAAAAAATGATAGGGTCAGGTCAGAAATGGTATCGTAAGAAACACGGAATGACTAAAGAAGCGAAAACTGAAGAAGCGAGAAAGGAATTTGTGGGGGAAGAAGAAGATGATGAACAAGGAATTGAAAATTTATTGAAAAATTTTGATCAGCATGATATTGATTTAAATAAAAAATTAGGCGAAGTATTTAAAGTTGAGCATAGAGATAAAATAATAAGGTGGACAGTGGCTGTGGCAGCTGGATTAGCGGTAGGGGGTTTGAGGGCTAGCCATGCAATTGCAAAAATGAAAAAAGGAGCGGAATTAGGAACAAAATCTGGGATGATTGCGTCGGATGTACGGGCAGTCAATGAAGAAAAGTTGGCTGAAATTGTTGGGCAGGGGACAAAAGAAGTGGAAAAACTTGGTCCAAGAATAAATAAAGTTCCTTTTCCGTCAGCTGGAGAATCAGGACAAATTTCACGTATGCAAGAGGCTGTAACTAGTGCTAAGGAATTAGAATTTAGTTCAAGGGGAGTAGCCGAGAAAGGAATAGAAGCGGTAGCAAAATCTGCAGGAGAAACAGCGGGATCGTTGGCAAAACAAGTTGCTGAAAATCCTGACAAATTCAAAGCTGTAGTAGAAGCTGGAAGTTCGCAGTGGAAGACAGCTGAAGGATTGTTAGGTGAAGTAGAGGGACTGGGATTCAAGAGTATGGAACTAGAACAACAGTCTCATTTTATTGATTCTATTATAAAAGAGGTAGGTAAAAATGATTTAGTTAAAACAGGAGAGAAGTTAGACTTTAGTAAAGCCTTGGGCAATAAAAGTTTTATGGAAAAACTTATTGAGAGGAATAAAGAGATTGCGAAAGGTACAAAAGAGTTTATAAATATTGGTAAAAATAATGCTGCTATTGAAAAATGGGCAGTGGCAAATCCGGGAAAAGCGTTGAATACAGAAACTGTTAAAGGAATTATTAGTGGGAGTAAAAAAGTTGCAGAAAAAATTGTGGATAAAGGGATAATAGATGAAGCAGCGAAGGCAGGAGAAACTTTTGCAACATCATTGAAAGGAGTTCCAACATCAGCTGTGGCTGCTGAAAAGGCAACATTTGAAGCGATTAAAACAATAGGAGCAGGTATAAAAAAACTTCCTGAATTTGCAGGCGAAAGCGGTGTGTGGGCACAAACTTCCGATATGAGTGTCTATAAATTTATGGAAGACAGTGCGAAAGGAGCGATTGAGATGAGCGAAAAAATTGGTGGAGTATCAAATGCAGTCAGTAAACGAGCTATGACAGGGGAAGAAGCAAAAGTAATAAAATTATTGAGAGATTATATTATAAAAATTGGAGATATTGGAGGTAAAGCTGGACGTCCAGGAAAAGGGCAGACCGTTATGGAATATATCAATGCGTTTAGAGCAAAAAATGGGAGACCTCTATACAATGGATTGGGAGAATTTGTATCTAAAGTAAAATCAGGTGATATGCCAATAAGGGTTTAATTAAAAAATAATAATTAATTTATAAAATTAAAAAATATGAGTTTATTTAAAGATGCGAATATACAGGTGAAAATAGTGGAGGCGTTTGGCATTGGTGATTTGCCAGAGGATAAACAGGCGCAGGTACTTGCAAGAGCTGGAGAACTTTTAATTAAGAGACTTTTCTTAAAAGTTGCAGATATCTTATCTCCAGATGATAGAAACAATTTTGATCAGATGCTCGGACAGGAACCACCAGTTTCCGAAGATCAAGTTTCATCATTTCTAACTGAAAAAGTTCCAAATATAGAAAGCTTGTTGCAAGAAGAAATATCTTCTTTCGCAGGGGAGTTTAGGGTATAAGTAAGAACGGATTCATAGTAGCCAATGAGTAAATTAAAAAGTTCAAATTAAAAATGACAAAGGAATGTCAAATTAAAAAATCAAAAAAATAAATCGTTGTAATTAATATTTGACATTTTTAATTCCTTTTTAATTTGTTATTTGGATTTTGGAATTTCTATTTGAAGAAAGTCAGTTTGGTTAGTGATTTATTACACCAAAACGTAGAATATTGTTGGACTTTTTGACTATAGGGGGGTATTATTGATGTATGACTATCAATAATAAATTAGTAGGGATGTTTTTACGTAATAAGGCCGTTTTTGTGGCTATTTTTTGTGGTCTATTGATAAATGGGGCGATGTGGATTGTTGTAGCTATCAATGAAATATCTGCCAACATCCCTATTCCGTTGCATTATAATGCCTACTATGGAGTTGACTACCTGGGAGATTATAGGAAGATATTTATAATTCCAGCGGTTGGAGTTATAATTATTTGTGTTGATATTATTTTAGGGGTTATTCTTTCTAATAAGTGCAAGATCGCATCAAAATTGCTGTTTTTCATTATTCCGTTTTTACAAATTCTGTTGATGATCGCAACTATTTCTATAATACTGTTTAATAAGTAATAACATGGAATATCCAAATGCTCGGCCGGAACAATTAAAAGATAGATTTCTACAGAGAAGTTTTGAAATGCTTCCAGGGATGGTGACATGGACTACTCTGATTTTTTCTGTTGTAGCTTCTTTTTTCTGGCCTATTGCGGCAGCTCTTTTTATTATTGCTTTTGATTTATTTTGGTTGATTAAGGCAGTCTATATGTCTACATATTTAATATCCGCATATCGTAGTAAGACCAGAAACGAAAAAATTGATTGGTTTGAAAAATTAAAAAACACAAGGCGAGAAGATTTCCCAGAGAATGCACCAAATTGGGAAGACATGTATCACCTAATAATTTTCCCGACAGCCAATGAACCGATAGAAGTTATTGACGATGCTTTTACGAGAATTTTGAATTGCCAATATGCTAAAGACAAAATTATTGTTGTTCTCGGGACAGAAGAAAGAGATGATTCAGAGAGAAGAGATGCAAAAGAAAAATTGGTTCGCGAAAAATTTGGAGATAAATTTTTCAAGACATTAGTGATTAGACATCCAGACGGGATACAAGGAGAAATGAAAGCAAAGGGAGCGAATGCAACATGGGCGGCTAAAAAAGCGAGAGAGGTAATTGATGAGTTGGGGATCAAACATGAAAATATTATTGTTTCTGCTTTTGACTGTGATACATGTGCACATCCACAATATTTTGCTTATGCAACCTATCTTTATTTAATGGCTCCTGATAGGGAACGTTGTAGTTTACAGCCACTTCCGATGTATCATAATAATTTGTGGGATGCTTCAATTTTTTCTAGAGTAATTGCGACAAGCTCTTCCTTTTGGCATATGATAGAGAGCTTGCGTCCTGAAAGATTAGTAACTTTTTCTAGCCACTCAATGGGGCTAAAGGCACTGATAGAAGTTGATTATTGGCCAGTGGATATGGTTTCAGATGATTCGGTAATTTTCTGGAAATGCTACAATTACTATGGTGGAAATTATCGTTCCATCCCGATGTATATGCACGTGTCATTAGATGCTGTTGTCGCAGATACATATTGGAGTTCAATCGTGAATCAGTATAAACAGAAAAGAAGATGGGCTTGGGGGATTGAGAATTTTCCACTTCTTTTTAGAGCGTTTCTGAAAAACAAAAAAATTAGTTTTTGGAAAAAATTTAAGCATCTATTTATCATGCTTGATGGGCATAGATCATGGGCAACAGACTCTTTTATAGTCGTCATTCTTGGATGGCTTCCGCTTGTTGTTGGAGGTGAGGCGTTTTATGCAACAGTGATTGCTGGTAGGCTTCCAAATATGACACGTGTTTTGATGACATTTGCAATGTTGGGGCTCGTAGTTTCCGCGGCATTAGGGACAATGATGCTTCCTCCGCGTCCAGAAAAATATGGCAAATGGAAAAGTGCTATGATGGTGTTGCAGTGGGTGGTTGTTCCTGTTATAGCACCATTTTTGGGAGCACTTCCTGCTTTAGATGCTCAAACACGAATGATGTTTGGAAAGTATTTAGGGTTTTACGTCACCAAAAAAGTTAGAAAAAAGTAGAACTTATGATAAAAAATAGAATTCAAGATATTCATAAAGGAAACATCCCTCGTTATGGAGGAGTGTTTCTAATTGTTCCATTTATTATCGTAATGATAGTATGGTATTTTGTAGGTACACGGGATAGTCGGCTATTACTACTCGCATCAGTCGCTCCAATGATTCTTGTTTTTGGGCTGTTAGATGATAAATATGATTTAAGCTCTTTTTTGCAACTATCTTTTCAAATTTTTATCGCCATCTTTATCGTGGCATTTGGCATATCCATTACACATATCACCAATCCTTTCGGAGGGTTATTTTTTTTGGGAACATCCTCTGGCTTGGCAACAGTTATCTGGGTTGTTGCGATTATGAATGTGATCAATTGGGTTGATGGGATAGATGGGCTAACTACTTCAATTGGAGTTGTAAGTTGTGGGACGTTATTAGCGCTATCACTTTTGCCAAAAGTAAACCAACCATTTTCTGCAATTCTGGCAGGTATAGTTTTAATTTTATTATTAGTATTTCTGCCATTTGTTTTTCCGCCTGCTAAAATATTTATAGGAACCAGTGGAAGCATGTTTTTGGGATTCATCATAGCAGTGATTGCAATCATCAGCGGAGGGAAAATAGCAACAGCATTTTTAGTTCTGGGCATCCCAATTCTTGATGCGGGAAGAGTTATCCTATTAAGGATCCGTGCCAAAAGATCTATCTTCAAAGCAGACAAATCTCATCTTCATCACAGGCTCTTGGAGTTGGGATATTCACAACGTTCTATCGTATTATTGCTATCTTTCTTTACTATAATTTTGGGGATACTTGCTGTTTTAGCCCAAAGTATGGGAAAATTTCTTTTAATTATCAGCCTTCCATTGACTTTCTGTGTCATTTTGATATACTTCTCTGTAGCATAACTATTGATTATACAAATCCTATGAGTGCATTTGCAGTAATAAAAACAGGCGGTAAACAGTATAAAGTCAGTGTTGGCGAAAAGCTTAAGATTGAAAAGTTAGATGTGGAAGAAGGGAAGAGCGTTGAGTTTGACGAAGTGCTGATGATCGCGGATGAAGATAAAGGAATTGTAAAAATCGGTAGACCATTTATCAACGGAGCTAAAGTTGTTGCAAAGGCGTTGGGAGAAGGCAAGGGTGATAAAGTGACGATTGTGAAATTCAAAGCCAAAAAGAGATATAAAAAGAAACAAGGGCATAGACAGATGTTTACTGAGGTTGAGATAGAACAAATTGACGCTGTCTGAACCTGGATTAAACAGGATTTCTCAGATTGTTTCCCGATTCAGGATTGCAGGATTACGTTGAACATACCTTTGAACATACCACATGGTATGTTCATTTGTTTTTGTAAGGGCTGAACCCATGCTGTGCCATGATGAATATCTGTGGTGCCTGCCCCGTCGTCGTTCGTCGTCACGTCATGGAATTTTGCAATTGTCATTCGTATGGTTTATCCCTACACAATGACGCCGTAATCATGAAATCTTGAATCGAGACTAATCCTTTAAATCTGGTTTAATCCAGGTTCAGACAATTGGGCGTTTCGTTGTTCAAGACAACTAAAAAATCCCATAAAACTATCTTATGGGATTTTTATTTTACTAATACTGTTATTATTCACATTCAACACTGCTATCGGTGTTGAATGATTTTTTCGCCACATCGTTGCAATACACAATAATGTAAGAAAAAAATAAACAAAAAAGACTAATTAGGAAACTTCTCATTAACATCTCCTCCAATCTCAAACCGTTCGCCTCCCTGCAAACGCACCTTTCAGCGTTTCGGGATCAGCATATTCAATGTCTCCTCCAGTTGGGAGACCTCGTCCAAGTCTGCTTATCTTAATTTTCAAGGGACTTAACAACTTTATAATATATAAAGCTGTTGCTTCTCCCTCCGTTGAATGGTTGAAGGCGATAATAATTTCCTTCAATGTCGCGACCTTTATTCTATCAACCAATTCCTTTATATGCAAGTCTTGTAAAGTATTTTCGTCCATCGTTGGATTTACGGCTCCTCCTAGAACATGGTAAACACCGTTAAACCCTAAAGATTCCTCTATGGGTAAAATATCTAAAGCTTCTTCTACGATGCAGATAGTCTGATGATCTCTCTCTTGATCATTACAGATAGAACAAAGCTCTCCCTCTGCGATATTAAAACATTTTTTACAAATTCCGATTTTTTCCTTAACTTCTCTCAATGCATTTTCAAAATTATTGAGATAGCGTCCATCGTTTTTATGAATCAAAAAATAAACAAAACGACGGGCTGTTTTGGGCCCTACTGAAGGCAATTTCTGGAACTGATCTATAAGTTCTTTAATAGGAGTCATTGATAAAATTTTCTGCTTGTTCTGATTGATCTGCTTGATATCCCTGGTGATGTATATCAAGATTTCTAAATCGGACAGCCGAAGAATCAAAATACAGATCTACATCTCCAATAGGACCATTTCTATGTTTAGCAATAATTATTTTTGCGATATTTTTCTTGTCGCTATCTTTCTTAATTTTATCCTCACGGTGAATAAACATCACAAGGTCGGCATCCTGCTCAATGGAACCGCTCTCTCTCAAATCTGATAATCTTGGTGTTTGACCATCTCTTGATTCTATCGCTCTTGAAAGCTGGGATAGCGCTATGACTGGAATATTTAATTCTTTTGCCAATGACTTTAACGATCTGGAAATCTCACTTACTTCTTGCGTTCGGCTCTCTGTTTTTCCTGTTCCTTGCATAAGTTGTAAATAATCAATAACTAAAAGTCCTAATCCATATTCTGATTGAAGTCGTCGCGCCATCGTTCGAATTTGCATCACATTGTTGGAGGCGGAATCATCAATATACAAAGGAGCTTCAGATAAAGTCGCCATCGCATGGCTGATTTTTGCAAAGTCATTGTGATGTTCTTCACTAGAAAGTTGGCCAGTTCTTAATTTCCATGCATCAACTCCTCCTTGAGCGCACATAATTTTATCAATCAATTCTTCTTTTGACATTTCAAGACTGAATATGCCAACTGGTATTTTCTCATCAACAGCCACTTGTCGAGCGATGTCTAAAGCTAAAGTCGTTTTACCAATACCCGGGCGAGCTGCTAAAATTATGAGATTAGATTTTTGCATTCCAGCTAATTTCTGGTCTAATTTTTCAAAGCCAGTTAAAATACCGCGAACTTTTCCGCTCTGTTTATGCAACTCATCAATCCTATCAAACGCTTCTTCTAGAACGGGTTTAATGTGAATGAAATTTTGAGATGCGTAATTTTGAGAGACAGAAAATATCTCTTGTTGAGCCTGATCCAAAACACTATTAATTTCCTCATCTTCATTAAAACCAAGTTCAGTAATCCTTGCTGCAGCGTTGATGATGTTCCTCAATGTGGATTTTCGCTGGACAATTTTTGCATAATGGACAACATGAGCGGCAGTGGGGATTGAGTTTACAAGAGATGTTAAATAGCTTACCCCGCCAATATCATCAATCGATTTTTTCTCTTCCAATTTGTTGGTCACGCTCAAAATATCAAGCGGTTCTTGCTTTTCGTAAAGTGAAACAATCGCTTCATAAATTCTTCTATGAGCGTCTTTGTAAAAATCGGCAGGGCGGATGATGTCAGAAATTTTAATAATCGCATCTTTACTCAACATTAAACAACCAAGCAACGATTGCTCTGCCTCTAAATTTTGTGGTGGTAGCTTTTGGTCTAACATACGAAGAATTAAGTATTAAGAATTAAGAATAAAAAAATAAATTCGTGTTGTTACGTAGCATGCTACGTAACACGATGTCTTGAACTGTGACAACGTCGTAATCCTGCAATCCTAAATCGGGAAACAATCTGAGAAATCTTGTGAATCCAGGTTCAGACAGCGTCATCTTTAACAACAAACCCCAACCCCTCAATCTCCTCCCTCAACTTATCTGCTTCTTTCCAATTTTTTTCTTCTCTTGCTTTTTGTCGTTGGTTTATAAGTTTCTGTACATCTTCTGGGATTTTGATCTCATCTTTTTTTAATAAATCCAAACCGAAAACTTGATCCATCTTTTCTATCGTTTTCAGTTTTCCATCTGCGTTTTCATCTCTCAATAATTTCCATAAAACAGCAATAGCTTTTGGCATATCCAAATCATCTGCGATTGCATTTTCAAATTCTTTCAAATACTGTTTATTTATTTTCCCATCATCTTCCAAGTCTGGAATAATATTCTTTAGTCTATTATATGAATTTTGTGCATTTCCAAGATTTTCTAATGAAAAATTTAATGGGCTTCTGTAATGTGCTGATAAAACTAAATATCTAAAAGAGAGGGGATTAAAATTTTTCTTTTCCAATTCCGAAATAGTATAAAGTCCACCCTCACTTTTGCTTACTTTCTTTCCTTTGAAAATTAAGAATTCACCATGCATCCAATATTTTGCTGGAATCTTTCCTGTTGATGCTTCTGATTGAGCGATCTCATTTGTATGATGGACAGGGATATGATCAATTCCTCCAGTGTGAATATCAAACTGTTCACCAAGATATTTCATTGACATCGCTGAACATTCCACATGCCATCCCGGAAATCCGATTCCCCATGGACTATTCCATTCTTGCTGTCGCACATCCGGTTTTTCAGAAAATTTCCATAGTGCGAAATCAGTAAGATTCTTTTTTTCTTTCATCTCAACTCTTTTCCCAGCCTGTAAATCTTCCAATTTCTGACCTGTCAATTTTCCATAGTCACTTAATTTAGAAGTGTCAAAATATATTCCATCGCTTGTTTTATATGTGAAACCTTTTTCCTCAATACTTTTAATTAGTTCAATCTGTTCTTTAATATGTTCTGTTGCTCGGCACCAGATGTTGGGCTCAATAATATTTAATTTTTTAGAATCATCTTTAAAAATTTTCAAATAGTAATTTGCGATTTCTTGAGCTGTCTTGTTTTCTTTTTCTGCAGCTTTTTCTATCTTGTCTTCACCAACATCAGCGTCACTTGTTAAATGTCCAACATCTGTCACATTCATTACATGCTGAACATTGTAATCAAAATATTCCAATGTTCTTTTTAAGACATCTGCAAAAATGTATGATCTAAGATTACCGATATGTTGATACCAGTAAACTGTCGGGCCACATACATACATACCGACGGTTTTACCGTCGGAATTTATCGGAACAAATTTCTCTTTTCGTTTCGTTAATGTGTTGTAGATACGCATACAAATGGACACTAATGTTGAACAAATATTCACGAATCACGAATTCGTGATTCGTATGCATTCGTTCTGCATTCGTTCTGCATTCGTGTTGATTCGTTTTACATTACAGCCATTTTTTTCTCTTAAAATACGCAATCATCAAAACTGTTGTCATAATCATGAACAAGAAAATAATTGGTGCTACGAAGATATTGTTTATCCACGGAACATTTTCAAAGACATTCATTCCCCAGAATCCAGTGATGACAGAAAGTGGGAATGTGACAAAAGAAACAACTGTAAGAATTTTCATTATCTCACCAATTTTGTTTGAAAGAAGCGATTCGTTAGTATCCTTTAATGCCTCAACTGTTTCCTTGTGATTTTCTAATGCGTTCCAAACCCTGATATTGGATCCAATGATGTCTCTAAAATAAATCTGGAATTTTTTAGGTAGGATTTCAGTATTATCCGCTGTTGCTAATGATTCCAAAATTGATCTTTGCGGTTTTAATATCCTTCGTAAACTTAACACTTCCCGTTGAATCAAAGAAATTTCTTTAACCATCTCTTTCTCTCTGCCCTTGAAAATTTGCTGTTCAATCTCATCAATCTTTTCCGCGATGCGATCAAGTTTTGGGAAACATGCATCAAATAATCGTTCCATCAGATGATAAAGTAATTGCCCAGTTGCTTGCCCCATGTATCTTTCTGCAACAGATGTATGATTTCTACATCCTTCAAATGCAGATAAGAGAGGAGGGACGGGGAATGGGTGAGTAGTAATTAAATGAGTTTGTGTAATAAAAATTTCTAATTCAGAGCTCACAGTGCTTTCTCTGTCGGTGTCGTAATAAGGGAAATGTAAAACTATGAAAATATATTTTCCATGATCATCGGCCTTTGGCCTATAGGTCATTCTGTCAATTTCCTCCAGATCTATTGGGTTGAAATGAAATTTCTCTCTCAAAAATTCAATATCTGATGGCTGTGGTTTTTCAATATCAATCCAAGTGACTTTTTTGTATTCTATTTTGTTTCTCATACTTGTCCTTCCGTAGCTACCCCGAAGGGTAGCGAAGGAGGATTACTCCACTTTTAATATATTTCTATTATACCTAATTTCCCAACAAAAAAACAGCCCTTGACATTTAATTAAAAGTATGCTATAATGAACGTTACGATAGACTAAAAGGAGGGAAAATTATGCTGTTTTTCTGTGTTGCTTTAATAATAGGATATGCATGGGGTATTCCTCCCTTGTATACCATAATATTGTTTGGCATATTTTGGTTAGCCAAAAAGTAGAAAAGAGTTATTCAGAAAATAACTCTTTTTATTTTGCCTAAAAGTAGCAGAAAAAGATGATTGGCGCTTGGAGTTGACAAGTGCTAACGGCTTGTATATAATAGAAATAGTGTTTTATTTAGGCGGTGGTTTTGTAAAATTATTACTGTCTGTGTACAATTTAGTTAAAAAGTCAAAAGTTCATAAAGTTGAAAGTACGGCATAACGGCGACGAACGGACTTTATAAACTTTTGACTTTAAGGACTTTATGGACTATGTTTGATCGGCAACAGACAATTTTATCGGCAGTTGTTCAGGAATACACAAAGACAGCGATGCCTGTTGGTTCAGATATCATTTCTGAAGAATATATTGATCTTTCTCCAGCGACAGTAAGGGCGGAGATGAATGAACTTGAAAAAACAGGTTATCTTTACCAGCCACACGCATCGGCAGGTAGGATCCCAACGGATAAAGGGTTTCGGTTTTTCGTAAATGAAGTAATGGAAGATCGACCGTTATCTAAAAAAGAAATAAAAGAATTGAATCTGGAACTGTTAAAGGCGAAGACACAGTTGAGTAGGCTATCAAGAACGACAGCAAAATTACTTTCAAATTTTACAAAAACATTTTCAGTGGCAGGATTTCTTAATGAAGGAGACTGTTGCGAAGCGGGAATAAAAGAGTTTTTCAACAATCCAGAATTTACAGAGATGGATCAAGTTGTGCAGGCGGCAGAAATTCTTGATTATCTTGATGAATGGATGGACAAAATAATGTTGCAAAATTCTGAAAAACCTGTCCAAATTTATATAGGAAAAGAAAATCCAATTTC
>Ga0268279_1001521_pt1 | contig 12665 bp, 7 predicted proteins | sample saktaG_6_FD_190142 | JGI IMG/M metagenome (GOLD analysis project Ga0268279, IMG submission 190142) | Saline water microbial communities from Sakinaw Lake, British Columbia, Canada - sak_2010_1_5_80m | ecosystem: Environmental > Aquatic > Non-marine Saline and Alkaline > Saline ...
GGCTCAGGTTGGGGGACAGTTTATAGCCGAATCCCGTGTAAAGTTCGGAAATTCCTCCAACCGTCTTCTTGGTCGATTGATAGGTATATACCGTATCCGCATATGGCGCGTCACCGGTATAAATTTGCTCACTCGACATGCGTGTTACCGGGCGCATTCCCATGGCAAAGCCCAACTTCTTTCCAATCGGCATTTTAAAAGCAAAGCCCATGAAACGGGTCATCGATCCCTTATAGTCCCGCTCGGCGGCATTGACAAACTGGGTGTTCAACTGCCCCTGCATGGAGGTTGTCAGAAAACCGTGCCACAATGCCGGGCCCAGGGTATTCAGACCGATCGAGTCGCGCGCGGCGCTTCCCGAAAAGCCCATTCCGATATTACGTACCGGAACCGAAGGGGAACCCATTCCGAATCCGTACGACGAGTAGATCGAATTCTGAGAAAACAGAAAACCGGTGATCAGGATAACGGCAAGGACAATTTTACGCATGCTAATTCGTCTCTTTAATGGTAATTACTTGCAGATAGGGCGCCCGGGCCGTGTCCGTTTGGGCGGACGCATACAGACTCAGAACCGACAGATCCAGGGTCGAAGGTGACGACCAGAGCAGGAATCCAAAATTCTTCTGTTCGGTACTCATATATTGCTGAACCGTATAACTGATCTTGAAAATCGCCTCGCCATCGCCGGGCTTCAGCGAACAGGTGGCGATATAATCGCTCGTACTTGTCGTCAACGCCTCATCGTACCATTCGGTCGAATCCAGCTGCGTCAGGTATAGGTAAAAATTCTCGTTGTAATTGAAGGTCTGCGTTGTATCCACTTTAAGGTGCAGGATGGCTTCTCCGACGATTTCGTTTTTATCCGTGAGCGCATCCGTGAGATCGATTTTTAGAAAGGAACGGTAAGCCTGCCCCTTGCTGACATAGCTATGGCCGGGGTCCGGTGCAATGTCAAAGAAGCGTATTACGGAAATATCTTCCGAAGCATAGGTCGTCGTGGAGACCGTATCGCCCTCATAAAAGAAATCCGCGATCAGCGCCGGCGCATAGTAGGAATTTTCGGCGGAGGTAAAGGCCTGCATCAGCGGTTCGGTCGTATCCGCAGCCTGCAGCAACAAGCCGTAATTATACAGGGAATCGCCATTATACCAGTCATCGTACCAGCCCCGGAAAACAGAATTCGGGATTTCAATTTCGATGGAATCATTATTAGAGTAGGCAAAAGTACCGAGCAGTTCCCGATCAAAACCCTCGAGTGACCAGGTGTCCGGAAAAGTATCCTGCGCCCAGTTGACATGACTATCGGAAGAGAGCAGGTATACCGCAATTTCGTGGTTGTGGACATTCAGCGAATCGTAAGGCAATTCCGATTCGGTGCGAATCACAAAAATGGAACTTATCAGCGAATCCACCAGGCTACTCAATCCCGTGAAATCGTTAAAACGGATCAGCGCATAAGCCGACGAATGTTCATCTCTGCCGGCCAGCAGCCGCAGACTCGACTTCAGTTTGGGGGTCAATATCTGAGTTGAATCGACGATGTGATCGGCTTCAATCCTGACGTCCGAAAACAAAAGGGGGGCGGTATTGGTCTCCTCATACGGTATTTGTTCCGAACAGGAAGGCATTAGAGACAGAACCGCGACCGCAATCACCAGGGCACCACGTACGATTCGGTTTCTATTTTCGGATTGAAGCAGCTCCCGACTGCCGCCGGATTTATATACTCTCGATAATCTTAATAATTTCATCGGCTAATAGTTGCCAGTCCTCGCTGGACTGACCTTTCAAATTATATACACTTATTTTCTGTTTCTGTTTCTCAAAAATCGGTCCAAATGTAGCATCTTTTTGATACTTATCCATCAGTTTATTGCCGGTGTCGATCAGCAACGTATAATCGCTTAATGCTACTGAAGCCGCGACGGAATTGATCACGCCGCTCTTCTCAAATTGTTTATCCACATTGGTCAGGCCGATGCTTTCGTAATCGGGAACCGCATAACGGGAAAGATCCGATTTGGAATGCAGGATTTGGACAACCTTGACGCCGTCGAAATATTCACGGTTGAGAATATTGGCATTGACGAAGAGCTGCAGCAGGCTCATCTGCCAGTCGTTGCAGATAATGACTTCCGGCTTCCAGCGAAGGTAATTGAGAGTCGTCAACGCGGCGGAAGCAAAGTAACCGAAGCGCACGATATTCTTGCTGTTTTCGCTGTCATCCTTGGATAGGTACAATGTTGGTTTCGTGGGCGTGTAATAATCCTCGTGTTCGAGGAAATATACCTGAACTTTGGTATTCGGTACGAAGGCCGACTTGACCGAAGCCATTATACTCTGATTCTTATAGGTCAATTCCATATCGCGTAAACGGATTACTTCACGCAGGATATATCTTCTCTCACTAATAAAACCGTACTTGGGCATCATAACCCGAAAATCGTATTTGCGCTCATTGAATACAATCGGAATCTCTTTGGAAAACGTTGCCAGAGAATATGTTTCGGCGAACGGGACGATTTCGGAGGTTAAAAAATAGATTCTCTTAATCATAATATAATTTCATTCGTTACTGGTTTCAAATCGTTGTTGTTTCAATGCTGTCACTGCCATAAAGTTTCGAAAAAAGTCGGATTGCGCGGCTGCGCTCATTCCATTGGCCGGGATAAATAAGCCGGTATCGTCATTCGGTAAATAATAATTTCATGATATTTTGAGTTACGAAAATCAGCGTTGGGAGTAAAACGTGGTTCAATATCGCGGTCTGCCGTAAAATACTCCTTTTATTCAAAGGTCGCTTTAATCTTTTTTCTTTTGATGATTTTTCAAAGAAACACACTTTTCCAGCGTCGAAATTTACGAAATTCCGTCGAAAAAGCAATTAAATTTCATCAGCCGAAAGGCGGTCTCACGCTGGAAATTTAACATAAATCGCAATTTGATTTCCACCTACTGGGTTGATCTGCTGCCGGTGAGCCATTGGGCGAGCCCATCCCGCCGCGTGTTTCCGGGGATTTCAGCCGATCGCATAGCGGACAGACCGGCCTGCGGCGAAAATCTGTGATGCCGTTCAAAACTCCGAAAATGTCGCCATCAAAGCATTGATTCGGCTCCCAAAAAACCTTATATTGCAATTAATAAGTAAGACGGGATTTAAACATGAGCAAAGCAAGCAAAGACAAAGACAAAAACGTTTCCCGGCGAGACTTCTTGAAAAAAATGGCTGTGACCGCGGTCTTTACCGCCCCCGCGATAAAGACCATCTCTCTCCTCCAATCCAATCCGGATTGGAGTACCTGGACCGGTCATGGTCACAGTCACGTACCCAAATAATCAATACCGGGAATTTTATCGTATTCCTTATCCCATCCGGAAATCTGCGGCAATTTCAATCCATTTTCCCCATTCGTAATTGGCGGTTTTCAACCGGCGAAAACCTCGCCTGCAACCCTACCGATTCGTCAGGCCGGTTATGAGGACGAGTGTGATACTTTTTGCAGTTTCAGCTCAAATTCGGTCTTGCCGATGCCCTTCAGGCCATGCTCTTTTCCGTCGAGCAGATTGGCCAAACCCTGCAATTCCGCGCCCGAGAAGCGCACGGCATTCAAGACGTGTTTCTCGAAGGCGGCATAGGCCATGGGGGCCACCGCATTGGTCATCATGGCAATGACCTTGCCGTATTCGCGGATTTCCCACTGGGCGTGGTGATCGAGGCGTAAATCCAGGAAATGCATCAGGTTGTGCAGGTCGATCTGCCAGTACCACTGCGTATAAAGAGAGAGCGGTAAATTGATGCGTGCCAGTTCCCGGGCGATATTGTCCTCGATCATATCACTGTAAGTTTCGTATAATTCCCTCTGACCTTTGAGAAGGATTTTCAATACTTTCTGACTCAGCTCCGGAGGAACCTCGTCGTTAGCACGCCCCTGCCGGTTGGACTGACTCTGGTAGCGAATCTGTTCCTCCGCAGGAACATAGAACTCATCCTCCATGACACTGTAGCGGCCGCTGATTTCATTGACACGGGCGGTCCGGTGCCGGATCCACTGGCGCGCCACGAAAATCGGCATTTTACAATGGAAGGTCAGAATTACCTGCTCGAAGGGCGAGCTATGTTGATGACTCATCAGGTATTCGATCAGGCCGCGGTCCTCCCGCACAGTCTTGGTGCCCTGCCCGTACGAAACACGGGCGCTTTGCACGATGCGGTCATCGCCGCCCATGTAATCCACCAGCCGAACAAACCCGTGATCGAGCGCCGGAAACTCTTTATCGAGAATGGCCTCCGCTTCGGGAACGACAATGTGCGCCATACGATTCTCCTACTTTTTCCGATCCAAATCTACGGATTTTTGCTTTGCCGGAGAAGTCTGAATTTACCGGGCCACGGTTGAACGGGGGAACCATTCTTCTGCCGCTCGAATATAAGTCGTTGATAATCTCAGTATTTTTTCTAATTTCGAAATCAGATGAGATGTTTAAAAACCAGCATTGTTTTCTTCCTAATTGCCTTGCCCCTGATCGGAATACGGGCGCAGTATGACGAGGACTGGCTCGATCGGGAGATCCAGACCAAGCAGCGGCTTCTGCAGGACCGCCGGGCGCTGGCTAAACTGGCCGCGAGTACCAACGCCGCCGATTATGACATCGGTTATTACGGTTTCGATCTCCATGTCAACGTCGATTCACAGACCATTGCCGGCTCCGTTACCATTCGTGGAAAATCGCGTATAGATTCTTTAAACCTTGTTGAACTGGACCTCGCCAGCGGACTGAATGTCCATGCCGTGACCGGCCAGGCTGTCTCTTATCAACACGGCAACAACATTCTGCAGATTCGGCTGCCTGAAGCGCTCTCAACAGGTGAAGGATTTGAATTCACCATCGATTATTCGGGTTCGCCTTTAACGGGCGGGTTCCAGGGTTTCAGTTTCGGTAGCTACAACGGCAGCCCGATAGTATCCACCCTCAGTCAGCCCTATTATGCCTACGGCTGGTTTCCCTGCAAAGACCGACCCAACGACAAGGCCGATTCCGTCGATATCACCCTCACCGTCCCGGCCAACCTGGAGGCCGTCGCGAACGGGACCTTGAAGAAAGTCGAAAATAATTCCGACGGCACGCGCACCTATTTCTGGCAGGAGCGCTACCCGATCGCCACCTATCTGATTTCACTGGCCATCTCGGAATATACTTCCTGGCAAGATACATACGTCTCACAGGACAGCAGCCTGACGATGCCGGTGATGTACTGGATCTATAAAGACATGCCCTCCCCTTACACAACCGACTTGGCCTTGACCCCCTCCATGATTTCATTCTTTTCAAGTATTTGGGGCGAATATCCCTTCATCAAGGAGAAATATGGCCAGGCACAGTTCTCCTGGGGCGGCGGCATGGAGCACCAGACCTGCGCCAGCATGGGCAGTTTTAACGAAATGCTGATCTGTCATGAACTGGCGCATCAGTGGTGGGGCGATATGGTCACCTGCGCCAACTGGAAAAACATCTGGCTCAACGAAGGTTTTGCGCGCTATGCGGAAGCGCTCTGGCGTGAGCATATTGACGGTAAAACGGGCTTAGAAGCATATATGCAGATCCTCAACCGGCCGCAAAGCTGGCAGAACAGCAGTGTCTATATCACCGACACAACCCGGGTCAGCGCCATCTTCAATCGCATCGTTTACGATAAAGGCGCCTGGATTCTGCACATGCTTCGCAAGATCGCAGGCAAGGAAAATTTCCGCGCGATTTTTCTGGCATACCGCGAGCGACACTCCATGGGCGCCGCCGACACCGAAGATTTTCAGCGCGTCTGTGAAGAGGTCAGCGGCCTCGATCTTGACTATTTCTTTTCGGAGTGGGTTTACGGCCTCGGCCAGCCGCATTACCAGGTGAGCTGGCACCGGGTCCCGGCCTCCGACGAGCACTGGACTGTCAGCGTCCGAATCCAGCAGATTCAGACCACGGCAACTTATTTCTCGATGCCGATCGAACTCTATCTGCAGACCGAAACGGGCGATACGATCATCACCGTCTGGAACAGCCGACGCCTGCAGGACCACGAATTCCAGATCAACAGCAAACCGCTGGAATTGATTATCGATCCCGATAACTACATCCTGAAAAGCGTCGCCTATTCGACAGTCGATCCCGATCTGGTCACAAATCCGACGGAATTCGAACTGTCCGGGGCTTACCCGAATCCGTTTAACGGCTCCACCCATTTCCGGCTCTACCTGCCCCATGACATCCTGGGGCAACTGCGCGTCTACAACCTGGCCGGTCAGCAAGTGGCCTTGATCGGGGACGGCCGGTTTCGATCGGGATATCGCACCTATCAATGGTCGCCGACGACCCAAGCATCCGGAATTTACTTTATCCGGCTGGAATCCGACGATCAATTTCTGGAACGGAAGGTGTTGTACCTGAAATAAATCCCTGAACCGCTCCCGTTGAAGTAGCGTTCGAACGTTCCCTGGGGAAAATAGATGCGTATTGCACTGAAAAATAATGTAGCTTTTTATGACTTTAAGAGTCTAAATTTTGTTGTGCCTGAAATGGCAAAAAAAATGACCGTTTTTTATGAATGACAAGGAACAAAAACCACTCATCAAAGTATAGACCACTATGAAGAAAATATTTTTAGTGCTTGTATTCGTTGCGCTGTGCCTTCCTTTAATCGGGTACTCGCAAAATTTTGGAAAAAATAAGGTCCAGTACGACGATTTCAACTGGTCTTATATTCAAACGCCGAATTTTGACATTTACTTCTACGACGACCGCGAGAAACTGGCGGAATTTGCGGCCCCGATCGCCGAACAGGTATTTACCGAGATCCACAGTATACTCAACTGGCGGATGCACAAACGCACATCACTGATTCTGTATGCCTCGCACAGCGATTTTCAGCAGACCAATGTTCTGCTGGATTATCTTACCGAAGGCACCGGCGGATTTACGGAGCTTTTCAAAAACCGGGCCGTTGTCGCTTTCGACGGCTCGTATTCCGATCTCTGGCACGTCATCCGCCATGAGCTTGTCCACGTTTTCGTGAATGACATGATTTACGGGGGCAACATCCAGAGCGTAATCTCGGGAAGAGTCCGCCTGAACATTCCGCTGTGGATGAATGAAGGCTTGGCGGAATACATCTCGATGGGCTGGGACACCAACGCCGATATGATCCTCCGTGATCTGGCCACGATGAACGAAATTCCGACCATCGATCAGCTAAACTACTATATGGCCTATAAAGGTGGACAGTCTGTCTACCGCTTTATTGCCGACAAATACGGCGAGCCAAAAATCGGCGAAATCTGGGACAAGATGAAAAGCCGTAAAAATGTCGAAAGAGGTTTTCGGGCATCGATCGGTATGGATACAAAAGAATTGACCGAAAAATGGCATCGCTGGCTGCGACGGGAATATTGGTCGGACGTGATCGACCGCAACGAGCTCGGAGAAATCTCAACCAAATTGACCGACCATGAAAAATTGCGCAATTACTTTAATACCAGCCCGGCAATCTCCCCGGCCGGAGATCAGGTTGCTATAATGTCGGATCGCAAAGGCTACGCTGACATTTACCTGATTTCCATTATCGACGGCAAGGAAATCAAGAAAATTCTCAGCGGCCAGAAAAAGCCAGACCTGGAAGAGTTGAAATGGCTCTATCCGCGCCTGAGCTGGTCGCCCGACGGAAAGAAGATCGTGTTGGCCGTGAAGAGCGGCGAGAGCGACGGTTTAATTATCCTGGATGTCGAATCGGGCAACACCGAAAAGCACAATTTCGACGGAATCGAGGAATTGTTCACTGCCGCCTGGTCACCTAACGGACAGAAAATCGCCTTCGTCGGATTACAGAATGACCGCACCGACATTTTCCTGTACGACCTGTCCGCCGATGAGATTACGCAACTAACCGACGATCAGTATTCCGATTTTGAACCGGCCTGGTCGCCGGACAGTAAACAGTTGATTTTCTCATCGCAAAGAGGGCTGGAAGGCGACAGCCTGGGACTGGCTGGCGAGACCGACCTGTCCTCAGTCGTATTCCGCCAGAAAGACCTGTTCATCTATGATCTCGAAAGCAGTTCAACAAGGCGTGTTACCAGCACGGCCTGGAATGAGAATTATCCCGTTTGGGCCAACACTCGCAACGCCATTTTCTACACATCCGACAATTGCGGAATTTCCAATTTGCGCCTGCTGGATCTGGACACGCACGAGGACCGTACTCTCACGAACGTGATTACGGGCCTTTTCCAGCCCAGTCTGACCTTGGATGATTCCCGGCTCGTGTACGCCGGCTACGAAGATGTCGGCTGGGACATTTTTGTTATCAGCAATCCGTTGGAGATGGAAGACCTTTCGGCCAAAATCCGTCCCACAAACTACGCCATTGAGTTAGATGACCTATTGAATAGACCGGCTGTTGTCGTAGAGAAGGATACAACGAAATTATCCCTGACGGAAGCGTCCTATACGAAAAACGTCGAGACGGACGCCAGTTATACCAATTATATTTTCGCGCCCGGATATGAGGATTACCAGCCGGAACCCACCCCGGAAGACAGTGCAGGGATGAGCCCGGATTCGCTAAAATTTAAGACGGATGACGGCGACTATATCATCAACCAGTACAAAACCAAATTCACGCTTGATTTGATCGACAGCCAGGCCGGCTATAACACTTTCTGGGGATTTCAGGGCACGACCGTCTTCGCCTTCAGCGACTTACTGGGCGATCATCGCTTCATGCTCGGAACGGAACTGTACATCGATCTCGAAAACAGCGATTACTACCTGGCCTATGAGTATCTCCAGAAACGGACCAACTATTCGGTAATGGGGTTCCACACGGCCAATTTCTTCGGACTCAGTTTCTACCAGGTGTTGCGCCTGCGAAATTACGGAGCGGATTTTTCCGTTTCACGACCATTCTCCAAATTCTCGCGCGTCGAACTCGGCGCAACTTCCTATAATGTCGAACAAAAGCTGATCAACCTGCTCACGGGTACAACCGATTACCATCGCAGCATCAACACGATTCTGCCCCGCACTGCATTGATTTATGACAATACCCTCTGGGGCTACTTTTATCCCGTCGACGGCTGGAGAATGCGTCTGGATTTTATCGCCAGTCCGAAATACAACAACAACAGCCTGCAATTTAATACGCTCGAAATGGATGCGCGCCGTTACTTCAAACTCAATCGCGAGTACTCCTTCGGATTGCGTTTGACAGCCGGTCTGAGCGAGGGTTCGAACGCCCAGCGATTCTTCCTCGGCGGCGAATCCAACTGGATAAACCAGCAATTCAAGCAATACCACAATTACGAAGATGTCGAATCGATCTACTTCTCCGAGTTCGTCACGCCCCTGCGCGGCGCCCGCTATTACGAAAGAGAGGGCGACCGTTTCTTTCTCGGCAATTTCGAATTTCGTTACCCCTTCATTAAATATCTGGCCATGGGCTGGCCGATACCACTGACTATGGCGAGTATTCAGGGAGCGACTTTTCTGGATATCGGTTCGGCCTGGTTCGGAGATAAATTCCAGCCCTTCGGTAAAGATCCCTTCCGCGGCCTCTATATGAACGACCTGGTAAGCGGCTTCGGATTCGGGGCGCGCTTTTTCTTCGGATATTTCATTCTGAAAGTTGACGTCGCCTGGCGTTACGACTTCGACCAGGTCTCGGCGCCGCGCTACTATTTCTCGCTGGGTACGGATTTCTAAGACGGTTTGCGAAATCCGGCCGGCCTCACCGCAAATTGCCATCATCCCGCAAAAGGAACGATATTTTCGTTTTCATCGATATACGCTAAATTATACAGACGTCAGGGTTGAATTTGTAAGCAATCCCTGCAAAATGAAGGATTTATAAATCATGACGGAATTAATAGCCAAACCGATTGTCGTCTACGGCGGTCCGCTTTTTAATGGAATCGATCAATTCTGGGAAAACGGCGCGATCTTCATCGAAAACGGCAAGATTGCCGCGATCGGGACGGAAGAAGAGGTATTCGAGCGCATTCCCAAAGCTCTCGACATCGATACCTACGACAGTATGGGCAATGTGATCTTTCCGGGATTAATCAACCTGCATCACCATTTTTACCTGTCCCTGGCGAAGGGATTTCCGGCCACCGGACCGCTGGACAGCTACCAGGACCGCCTGCGGAATTTCTGGTGGAAACTGGATAAAGCGCTCGATCTGAACGCGATCCAGCTGTCCGCGCTGGTATCGATCCTGGATCTCATCCGCTCCGGCGTCACGACCGTTTTCGATCACCATTCCTCTCCGCTGATCGTCAAGAACAGCCTGGAAAGTATCGTGGGAGCCGTCAAACGTTCCGGGATTCGGGCCAACCTGTGTTACGGCGTTTCGGATCGCCACGGCGAACGGGTCATGCACCAGGGCCTGGAAGAGAACCTGGCGGTTATGGAACGCTACACCGGGGATAATAATATCAGCGGCACGATGGGACTCTATGCCAATTTCGCCCTGTCGGAAGAGTCTCTGAAAGAAATTGCCGGACGCTATCAACCGGAGATGGGCATCCATATTCTCGTCGGAGAGGATAGCACCGATCTGAAACACAGCCAGGACCTGGGTTATGACGGACCGGTAGATCGCCTGCAGCATTTTGGATTGCTGAGCAATAAAGCGCTCCTGGTTCACGGATTGCATCTCTCGCCAAAAGACCTGCGCCTGATTGCCGAAAGCGGAGCGACGCTGGTCCACAATCCCGAATCGAATATGCTGCACAACGTCGGAAGTTTGACTCTGCCTTTGCCGGAAGACATCAGCACCGGCTTCGGCACCGATGGACTCAGCAGTAATCCGCTCAACGCACTCCGCAGCGCCTACTATCACTACCGCAGCACCGGCCTGGAAGACAAGGTCATTATTCCCGCTCTTATGAACGCCCTTTTCGAAGGCAATCGCAAGGCCGCCGGCCGCTACTTCAACGGCTATCCCGGCGTTCTGAAAGAGGGTACTCGCGCCGATATAACGGTTTTTGCATATATGCCCCTCAGTCCATTTCAATCCGATACACTCTTTGAACACCTCATCGCAGGCATTTCACAGCGCCAGGCCGGCATGGTCATGGCCGGCGGGCACATCATTTTTTCCGAACATGCATTCTACACCCTCGATGAGGAGGTGGTCCGCTCGGAAGCCCAGAAAGTCGGTAAGTTCGTGTTCAACCGTTATCTGGCCTGATCGGCCCAATTGCATTATTGTATCTGAAACGGATTGCTATTATATTCCACATGCAATGAAGATCCTCGTCATTCACGGACCGAACCTGCCTCTGCTCGGGAAAGTCTCGGCCCGGACCGGAACGCGGCTGACCCTCGACAAAGTGAATTCCTCTCTACGCAAAAAGGCCCGGGAGCTGGGCGTTGAGATAAATATATTCCAGTTCTACGATGAACGCCATATGCTCAAGGCGATCAGCACGCACCGCAACGATATGGACGGTCTGCTGCTTAGCCCCGGCGCCCTGTCGCGCAGCTGCTTTGCCCTCCGGGAACTGCTGGCCATCGTCTCGATTCCAACAGTCGAGCTTCATCTTATGGATCTGCCTTTCGCCGCTGAGAGCTTTGCGGACTCCGTCCTGAAAGATATCATTCAGCAACGCTTTATCCTGCCGGGTCCAGAGGCCTATCCCAAAGCCCTGGAGCAGCTCGTTGCCGGTCTTCCCATTCAAAATCTACACCAAAAAGAATAAACATTTAGGAGTAACGCCATGAAACGAGCGAGCCTGATTATCGTCTTTTTTCTCATGGCAGTGGTCCAGCTGAGTGCCTATCCGGGTGAAGTCATTCAGTCGTTCCCCACGCCGGGCAGCTGCCCGACCGGATTGACTTTCGATGGCCAAAACCTCTGGCTGGCTGACCGCAAGGCCGATAAACTGTTTTGTATTTCGCCCGTCACCGGCAAGGTTCTCAAAACGCTCGACGCGCCGGCTTACTGGCCGATGGGCCTCACCTGGGACGGAACCTGCCTCTGGAATGCCGACAACCAGGAGGGCAAGATCTACCGGATCGATCCCGAAAAGGGCACGATCCTCAGAACTGTCGAGGCTCCCGAACGCAGTCCGCGCGGCCTGGCCTGGGACGGCCGGTACCTCTGGTGCGCCGACGATCAGGCCGACCAGATCATCCAGTTCAGTCCCGATGACGGCACCACCATTCGCGCCTTCCCGTCACCCGCCACCGATCCGCGGGGAATCTGTTACGACGGCAGTTATCTCTGGATCTCGGATCGCATCAAAGACGAAATCTACATGGTCGATCCGAACAGCGGAGCGGTGCTTCTGATCACCGATGCGCCCGGACCGTTCACGCGCGGCCTGGCCTTCGACGGAACTAACCTGTGGGCGGTCGATTACCAGAATGACAAACTCTATCGCCTGAAAATGCGCGACGATCAGCAATTCATCCGCAAAAACGAGCGCAAGGCCAAAATCCTGTTCACCCACCAGGTCAGGAATTTCGGACCCGGAAAAATCCGCGACCTCGACGTCCACCTGGCCGTTCCCCTGAACCGCGACAACCAGGTCATCATCGGGGACGTAGTCTACGAATCGCGACCGGAGGATTTCGTCCGGGATCAATGGGACCAGGAGACGGCGCATTTCCGT
>Ga0268279_1001526_pt1 | contig 12617 bp, 12 predicted proteins | sample saktaG_6_FD_190142 | JGI IMG/M metagenome (GOLD analysis project Ga0268279, IMG submission 190142) | Saline water microbial communities from Sakinaw Lake, British Columbia, Canada - sak_2010_1_5_80m | ecosystem: Environmental > Aquatic > Non-marine Saline and Alkaline > Saline ...
GTTGCCGTTGGGAGCTATCTGTTTTCAAAAATACAAATATAGATACAAAATTACGCGAATCGGGCCGATGTAATTTATCAAATATTCCATATGGAATATATGGGAAAAATAAAATTGGATGTATATACATATGTATATACATCCAAAAACAAAACCCGCTTCTTCTGTCCGGGGCGGGTTTTTGATTAACGCGGGCGCGTGTTATAATGATGGAGAATAATGGTCAAAACCAATAATATGGGATTTTTAGATTTTGTTTTCGGCAAAAAAAAGGAGAAACGATCAATACGCTTGGCAAATAAGGAGGGATTATGTGGCATTGTTTATGGCTCGCCGATTCCCCAGTTTGTGATTGATAAAAATCACACGATTGTTTATTGGAATAACGCGTTGGCGCAATATAGCGGGATGAAAAGCAAGGATATGATTGGCACAAGCCGCCAATGGCAGGCGTTTTACGATTACGAACGGCCATGTTTGGCCGATTTGCTGGTTGATCGGAAAACATCATTGATTCCAAGATTATATCGCGGCAAATACGCCAAATCAAAATTGGTGCCCGAAGCTTATGAAGCGGTTGATTTTTTTCCCAAAATGAATGGCAAGGGGAAATGGCTTTATTTCACCGCTTCTTTGATTCGCGATGAAAAAGGCCGGATTACCGGCGCGGTGGAAACCTTGGAAGATATTACCGAGCGCAAAATTGCCGAAGAGGCAATCAAAAAGCACGCAGGCAAACTGAAAAAGAGCAAAGAGGCGTTGTTGGTCGCGGTGAAAAATCTTGACGCGGAAAAAACCAATCTGGGCAGGGAAAAGGCGCGAGCGGAGGCGATTTTAATGTCTATTGGCGACGGGTTGGTGATCACCGAAGGCAAAAACGGCAAGATACTGTTGGCTAATCGCGCTTTTGAACAGATTATCGGATGGAGCGAAGAAGAAATTATCGGCCGTTCGCTGTTTGAAGTAATGCCGGCTCAAGATGCCGAAGGCAATCCGGTGCTTCCGGAAAAAAGATTTATTTCGCGAGTGCTGGAGGGGGAGCGCCCCGAAACGTCCACTTTTTATTATCGGCGCAAGGACGGCTCTTGTTTTCCGGGGGCGGTTACGGTGACGGAGATCGGATTTGAGGGCAAAAAATTGGGGGCGGTTTCAGTGTTGCGCGACGTTACCCGTGAGATTGAAATTGATCACGCTAAAACCGAATTTATTTCATTGGCATCGCACCAGCTTCGCGACGCGCCCACCGCCATCGGCTGGTGTGTGGAGATGTTGCTGAATGGCACTCAGGGGCCGCTTACCGAAAACCAAAAAGAATATGTGGAAGAGATATATCGCCGTAACAAGAGCGCCATCAGTTTGATTAACGATCTTTTGAATGTGTCGCGTATTGATATGGGGGTGTTTGTTATTGAACCGGAAAAAGTTTCATTAAAAGAAATTTGCGAGAATGAATTGAAGCAATTCGCTTTGCAAATAGAAGAAAAACATTTGCGCGTAGAGACCGGTTATGATGCCGGTTTGCCGCAAATTGATGCCGATCCGGGCTTGTTGGGGGTGGTTTTCCAAAATTTGATTTCCAATGCCATTCATTACACCGGCGAAGGCGGCATAATTAAAATCAATATCAAATTGGATCTGGCGGCAGATAAACACAAAAATAAAAAAATCGTGTTTTCTGTGGCTGATACCGGATGTGGAATTCCTTTGCGCCAGCAAGATAAGATATTCCAGAGAATGTTCCGTGCCGACAATGCCAAGGCGGCAAGATCCGGAGGGAGCGGGCTGGGGCTTTATGTGGTCAAAGAGATTCTTGATCAGGCTGGATGGGGGGTTAGATTTGATTCCGAAGAAAATAAAGGCGCGACTTTTTATGTTAATATCCCGTTGTCCGGCATGGTGCCGCGCGAGGGCCAAACCAAATTGACGAGGGGCGTTGTGTAATTGTGCGCGAATCGCCCAAAATTATGGAAAAAACCAAGAAGAAAAAAATTTTGATTGTTGATGACGAGCCGTTTTTGGTCCGCGCCCTGCGGGAAAAGCTGGAAACAGAAGGATTTTTAGTGGACAGCGCCGCTGACGGGCAAGCCGGTCTTGATGTGGTTTTTTCTCTCGCGCCGGATTTGATTCTGCTTGATTTGGTGATGCCAAAAATGGATGGAATGGCGATGTTAAGAAAACTACGCCAAGACGAGCGCGGCAAAAAAATTCCGGTGATTGTGCTGTCCAACCTGAACAACGCCAAATCAATTGATGCCTCTTTGGCCGCCGGCGCGCAAAAATTTTTAGTTAAAGTGAACAATTCCCTTGATGATATTGTCTGCGCGGTTAAAAGCCAATTAAAATAGAACAATCTTGGATTTTATTCGTGGTTGTGCACCACGGTGCCGGTTCCATGGCCGGAATTGGGCTTTTCGCGGGCGAAAACTTCTTCTTGCCCGTCAGGCAATTCGGGCAAGGTGTTTTCAAAAATGAACTTGGCGTCGCCTTGCGTCATGTTGGTGCATCCCGCGCTTTGAGGCATTCCGAATTTATCGTGCCAATAAGTGCCGTGGATGGCATAATCATAATTGTAATACATTACCCAGGGGATATTTTTTAAATGGTAGCGGTAGGTATGCAGAGGCGGTCCGCCTTGCATTTCGTCTTTGGCCACTTTGTACCAGATCCGATAGATGCCGGTTTTGGTGGGATTTTCTTCGCGTCCGGGGGAAATGTAGGTAATAAACATCGGTTTGTCGTATGCGAAAAGTGTTAGGACTTTTTTGGCCAGATCAACGTCAATCCAATTTTCACCGGCTTCAACTTCTTTGGGGACAACAAAATCTTTTGGCGGTTTCGGTTGCTCCATTGGTGTGACAAAATCTGAAAAAATATACGCGCCGGCGTATGCCCCGCCGTCAATTTTGTACCAAAGATTTTTGCCGTTCACCCATTCTCCATAGACTTCTTCAATAACTTTCACGCGGTTGGCGCGGGAAAGTGTTCCTAGTCTATCGGAAGTGATTGCCACGCCCTTGCGCACGTTGACGCCATCGGCGTTTAATTGTCCCCACCAGCCAAGATATTTGAAGCGATCTTCGCCCAATATCGCGGCACTGGGAATTTGTCCTGAAAATGACCAAACACTAACCGATGTTCGGTTTTCTTTGTCGGCGACGATGGCTTTTATCGCGTATTCTTTGTCAATTTCAATATCTTGCTCAAAAGCAAAGCGATATTCGTTTGGCGCTAGACGCTCGCTACGGAATTGGATGGGGCGGTTTTCAAAAAACACCGCGGCGCTTTTAAGGGAATCTTTCAAAACCGCTTCAAAGCTGATGGTGTGCCGCATCGGGAACACAGTGGAATCGCCCGCTGGTTTTTGGTTTGAAATTACCGGATAATTTTCAGTTGCCGGTGCCAGAATCACAGCAACGACCGAATTATCCGCGGCGGTTTGCGCGGGCAAATAGGATCCTTTGCGCGAAATTTCCATTACCATGCGGTTGTTGTCAACATTATAATCAATTGCGTCAATCAGCGGGCTGGCGGCGATTTCCTGATAGTCAAAATTGCCGTTAACGCGCGCAACACGATCAAAGATGATTCGCGTTTTGGCTTCGGCGGAGATCTCCTCAATTTGATATTCGGGCAGGGCGGATAGCGCCGGTTCCAGGCCGCGGAATTTTATTTCTATTTTTGTGCCCTCATTTTGACTGTGCCGGCAAGAGATGATTTCGGCTACGTATGATCCGGCCCGCGCCGGAATTTCGGTTTCTTGATTTTGCGGCAAAGGCAACGCCAGCCACCAGGTCGCGCCCAAGATTAAAATCGCGCTTGTTGCCGCGATGCCCAGCCTTTTTTTTGGGCCAAGGCGATGTTTTAATTTTGTTATTTTGTTGCTGATTTTGATGATGTGTTTTTTGACCATATTGAAATCACATTTAGAAACCGCGCCTTCGGCGCTAAATTAGGGAATCTATTGATTTCAATAGTTCCCATCACCAGCGCGGGTTCATGATGTGATATGAATAGCATCGCAATTAATCCGGGATTTATGCGATTGAAAAACTGCGAACAATTAAGTTATCATACCAGCAAATTATTTTAATTCAAAATCGCCGGTTTATCTTGATTTTTTCCCAAATTTATGCTCTAATGAATGACGTTAACCAATATGAAAACATTTTTTGATCACACTGATTATAAATTATTGATGTAGCAACAGGGGGTTTAGCCCGCCGAGGCGGGATGTTTTTTGTTTGCCTAAACTAAATCCACCCTGTTTTTTTGTTGGAAAACGGGAAAAATATTATGGAAAAAGAAAAATCAAAAATTAAAATTTCAAAAAGCTTGAATAAAACCGGCGGCGGCGTTGGCGGCAATGACCCTTTGGTTATTTTGAAAGATGTTGCCAAGGGCTATGGCAAGCAAGATTTATTTTCCGGCGTTCGTTTGCGCGTTATGCCGCGCGAACGAATCGCGCTGGTGGGCGCCAATGGCATGGGCAAAACCACATTGTTGAAAATCATTATTGGCCAAGAAGATGTTGATGAAGGATCGCGCCAGATGCATCGTGCCACGCGGATTGGTTATCTGCCTCAAGAGACTCATTGGAACTCGTTGCAAAACACAGTGACCGAAGAAATCCATTCGGTTAACCAAAAAATGCGGCGAATGATTGAGCAAAAAAAGGATTATGAAGAAAAAGAAGCGGCCAAAAAATTATCCGAAAATGAAATTGCCGATTATTTCAAATTGCTGGAGGAATTCAAGATTGCCGATGGTTATCGTTATGAGGGATTGATCAGCCGCTTGCTCTTGGATTTTGGTTTTGAGCAAGAATCGTGGTGTCGTTCAATCGCTTCTTTGAGCGGCGGCGAACGTACCAAATTGGCGCTGGCCAAGCTGATTTTGGCCAATCCCAACTTGATTATTCTGGATGAGCCCACCAACCATCTGGACATTGAAACTTGCGAATGGCTGGAGAATTTTTTGATCCATCGGAACCTGGCCATCGTTTGCGTGTCGCATGACCGCTATTTTTTGGATCGCGTTTGCGACAAAACTTGCGAAATTACCAAAAACGGAATTGAAAAATACGAGTGCCGCTATTCGGATTATGTGATTGAAAAACAAGCGCGTCGCGCGAGTCTGGAAAAAAATTACAAGGTACAGCAGAAATATTTGAAAGAACAGCAAGAATATATTGATCGCTTTCGCTATAAGGCCACCAAGGCCGCCGGTGTGCAAAGCCGCATCAAGCAATTGGAAAAAATTGAAAAAATAGAATTGCCCAAAGAGCAGGCGCAGGACATAAAAATTCGCTTTGACGCGGGAGCAAAGCTTTGCCGCAGTGTTCTGAAATTGGATAGCATTTCCATCGGCCCAAAAGATTCGCCTTTATTTTCGCTGGATGGCAAGCTTGAGGTTGAATGGGGCGATAAAGTTGGAATAATCGGCAACAATGGCATAGGAAAATCAACTTTGCTCAAAAGCGTGTTGGGGAAAATGCCTTTGTTGAAGGGAAAAATTATTGCCAGCGAGCGAGCGGTTATCGGCTATTACGCGCAGGCGCACGAAGACCTTGATTATGAAAAAACAATTTTGGATGAAGTGGCGTCAAAAACTCCCGAAGCCGAAGAGCGGATCCGCAATGTTTTGGGATCGCTGTTGTTTGAACCCCGCGAAGTGGAAAAAAAGAAAATCCGCGATTTGTCGGGCGGAGAGCGGGCGCGCGTGGCGCTGGCCGAATTGATTTTGCAAAAAATCAACTTTTTGCTGCTGGATGAACCCACCAATCATTTGGATCTGCCGTCAAAGGAAGTGATTACCAAAGTGTTCAAAGAATACAAAGGAACGATTATTTTGGTAAGCCATGATCGCTATATCCTCAACGAAGTTTGCACTCATATCTGGGAAGTGAAAGACGGCAAACTCAATGCGTATCTGGGCAACTATGACGACTATCGCTACCACCTTGCCCATTCGTAGTTTCCAATTAACCCGAAAAAAAGTGTGTCTAGGTTTCACCTAGACACACTTTTTTTTGCTATGGTTTGGGACGTTTCGCCCGAATAATAGTGGAATAAATGATGGCGGTCAGTGAAATATAATTGTTAAAGCATTGTAGTAATATGATGCGGCCCGGGCAAGAGAATAAAAATAAAAATATATTATTATGAAAAGCAAATTAAGCAGAAAAAATATTGTTGCGGCGGCAATTATGATTTTTTGTGCCGCTACGGTGGCGGGAGTTGGTGCGGTCTATGCCGATGAGGTTGCTGGTAAGAGCAATCCGATGAGCGGATTGGTTTCGGCGATCGCGCAAAAGTTTAATTTGAATGAGGCGGATGTCCAAGCTGTTTTTGACCGGCAACGCGAGCAAATGCAAGCGCGGCGCGAGCAAAACCGCGAACAGATGGAGACCAAGCGCCAAGAACGGTTCAAAGCTCGCTTGGGAGAATTGGTGTCTTCGGGAAAGTTGACACAATCGCAAGCAAACGCGATTAAAGACAAAAAAGCCGAATTGGAAGCGCAAATGGATGCGCGAAAGGACGCGACCAAGCCGGATTTTAAAAATATGACGCAGGAAGAGCGCAAAACCGCCATGGAGGAACAAAAAACCAAGATGGAAGCCGAGCGCGCGGCGTTAAAGCAATGGGCGAGCAACAATGGCATTGCCGAAGAATACTTGCCGATGACCGGCATGGGATTTATGGCCGCAGGCCATGGTCGCGGGGGCGGATTTGGGAATCGCTTGCCGATGTAAGTAGCAGGGTGAGCAACGGATTACGTAATTTGTTGCGTAGCGACGTAAGCAGCAAAAAAAAATTGCCATAGGCTCAACCTGTGGCAATTTTTGGTAAAAATAAGGGCAATTTGTTATAATCAGGACATGATAACAAATAAAGGTCGTTAATTGAACAACACTAAAAAATTTTCTTTGAAAGAATTTTGTTGAGAATTGACCTCAAAAATTTCCCGAGGTCAAACCTCCACAAAATAAAATACAATCAAAGACAAAAATAAAAAATGGAAAATAAAAACAATAATGTTTGCGGTGTTCATGGATGCCAAAGCGGGATGGGGAGAATTATTATCGGCGCGCTGGCGATTGCGCTTGCTGTTTATGTCGCGGCGTTGGCGGTTAACGCGATAAAATCCAATGCCTATATTGGTCGTGATATCACCCGCCAAGGATCGATCAATGTTTCCGGGCAGGGCGAGGTTTATAAAAAACCGGATTTGGCGGTGATGAATTTCTCGGTGGTGAGCTTTGCCAAAACCGTGGCCGATGCGATGGCCGACAATACTGAAAAAATGGATGCGATCATTGACGTTACCAAGAGCTTGGGTGTTGGAGAAAAAGATTTGCAGACAACCAATTTCAACATCAATCCTCGATATGATTATGTTAAATCCGCAACGCCGTTGTTGCCGACAACGGAAATCGCGGTTGATGAGGAATATTATTATCCTTCCGGTAAAAGAGTGCTTTCCGGCTATGATATCACCCAAACATTGACGGTGAAAATAAGGGAAGAAAATATGGAAAAGATTGGCACAATCATCAACGAAATAGTTGCATCAGGGGCCAACCAAGTTGGCAGTTTGCAGTTCACTTTGGACGATCCCGATGCCGCGCAAGCTGAAGCCCGTGAAAAAGCGATTAAGGACGCTAAAACCAAAGCACAGGAATTGGCAAAACAGCTGGGGGTGAAAATTGTTCGCATCACCGGCTATAGCGAAGGAGGATATTATCCCTCGGTGCAGTTGAATTACGCGGCCAAGGACATGGCAACCGGAATGGGCGGAGGTGAGTCGGCACCGGCGATTCAAACCGGAGAAAGCAAAATCACGGTAAGCGTCAACATTTCCTACGAGATTGAATAATTCGGTAGAACCAAAAAGCCGCCTTTCAAAAGAGGGCGGTTTTTGCTATGATTCACCTTAATTGCAAGATTAAAAAAATAATTAATGTCAATAGATAAAAAATATGATGTGGCGGTGATCGGGGCAGGGCCGGCAGGGATGATGGCCGCGATTAGCGCGGGCAAATCGGGTGCCAATGTGGTTTTGATTGAGAAGAACCAAAGTGCGGGCAAAAAACTCTTGCTCACCGGCGGAGGGCGTTGCAATCTGGCTAACGCTGAATTTGATTTGCGCAAATTGATTGCCAACTATGGCAAGAGCGGCACTTTTTTGTTTCATTCTTTTTCCGAATTCGGGCCAAAGGAGGTGATGGAATTTTTCAACGGCTTGGGAATCAAAACAAAACTTGAAAATAACGGCCGGATGTTTCCAAAAAGCGATAAGGCGCAGGATGTTTTGAACGTGTTAATCAAGTGGCTGGATGAGTCGGATGTTGAAACTATGTATGATTCCAAAGTCGTTGATATTGAAAAAGAAAACGGCGAAATTGCCAAAATCGTTTTGGGGAATGGCGATAATATCGTTGCCAAAAACTATGTTATTGCCACCGGCGGAAAATCATATTCGGGAACCGGATCAACCGGTGACGGCTATGAGTGGGCGGCTGTTCTGGGGCACAAGATTAACGAATTGTCGCCGGAGTTGGCACCAATTAAAGTTCAAGAAGCATGGATAAAAGATTTGGCGGGCATCAGTTTAAAACGCGCTCAAATATCAATTTTGCAAAATAACAAAAAAATGGTCTCCGTTTGCGGTGAATTGCTATTCACTCATTTTGGCGTTAGCGGTCCGGCAATTTTGAATATCAGCGGCGATATCGGGAAATTATTGAAAAACGGTCCGGTGGAAATTTTGCTTGATCTTTTGTCTAGAACCGAATTTGCCGTGTTGGAAAAAATGATTTTGGCAGAATTCACAAAAAATCCCAATAGAATTTTGAAAAATTGTTTAAACGATTTTGTGCCCGAGGGGTTGGCGTTGGCTGTCGCGAACGTTGTCGGAATTAACCCGTCAAAAACCGTCAACGATATCACAAAAGAGGAACGCCGGCATTTGGTGTCGGCGATGAAAAATTTCAAATTGGCTGTTGCGGGATTATTATCAATTGAATCAGGGATGATCACCGGCGGCGGCGTGGAATTGTCAGAGATTGACCACAAAACCATGCGTTCAAAAATCGTCAGCAATTTGTTTTTTGCCGGAGAAATCGTCAATGTCCACGGACCGACGGGCGGCTTTAATCTTTTGCAATGCTGGAGCACGGGAATGTTGGCGGGAAAATCCGCGGCAAATCGCAAACCCTTGACAAAATACAATAAATGTGATTAGATTAAAAGTAAATTTGGTAGGTACCTTAATATAAACTTGCAAGCGGCCATAGCCAAAAGTCCCTTAATAGAAATTGGGATTCCTGGCTGTGGCCGCAACGGTTCATAGTTCCGCCTCGGATTAGAGGGAAAATGCCCAAATTAGGGCAGGGAGACGAAAAAAATGAGTCAAGACTTCGCATCCGCCGGCCTTACCGCCGGCCAATTGAATGCGGTCGTGGATAAACTTGGCGGTATGGAAGGCGTTAATCGCTTTCTGCGCGGCGAGCTGACAGTTTCTGAATCGGCTGGCGGCTGGCGAGAAGAAAATGGCGTTATTTTCTTCTCGGTTAAATCTGATGGTACGACCGGACCCGAATGGATTAAACGCCTCGAGAAGAAAGGTTTCCATATCGGAAGCTACGCAAGGAGCCTGCTCCTTTCGCCGGATTTCAAGCCGACTTCCGGCGTGACAACCGAGCTCGCCGTCCTCAAGGGGAAGGTTTTTGAGGATAAGGATCGAGCTACGGGGAGTATTCGCGCCGAGGCCGATAGGCGCAAGCTTGTGAAGGTGCATGCCGAGGTTGCATGCCTCATCCGGGAAAAGTTTTTGGATGAGGATATTGAAGCCATGGGGTTTTGGTGGATCGTGGCAATGCATGAGCCCATCAAAGATTCCGATGGCGTTCCCAGCCTCCTTGGCGCGGACCGCAGTGACGATGGTTGTTGGTTGAGTGCGGATTGGGTCAAGCCCGGCAATCGGTGGAATCGCGACAACGGGTTCGCGTTCGCCGTTTCGCAAGTTAGTCCTTAGGACTTAGAATCTTTGAACTTTTTTTCTTTGAATCTTAGTCCTTGTCCCTATTCCGATTTGATTTGTTGGAATGGGGTTTTTTACAAAATAATGGTATAATTATTTTCGGTAGTAGGCGAATGTGCGGGCGGCCATGGCTTCTCGCCGCCGAAACCAGTATCCATATGTCGGGAATATCCGCGGTTAAGGTTGCGGATAGAGTGGCGTATGCAGAAACTTCAAAAAAGAAGATACTTGGTGCGAGATATTAAGGCATTGCGATGCCGGATTCGATTCAACCTCGAGAGCATTCAAGGGGTGGTGGCACAGAAGATATTTCGCGTAATTCCGATGGCGATCCCAACCTCCTTGGCGCGAACCGCAATGACGATGGTTGTTGGTTGAATGCGTATTGGGACAAGCCCGGCAATCGGTGGAATCGCGACAACGGGTTCGCGTTCGCCGTTTCGCAACTCTCTTCATTTCTCCCCCGTTTTTACGGGAGAGTTTTGTTTTGCGAGCTGTCCATTCCAGCCGCCAAGCATTCTACCAGCTTCGTCAAGTTTCACGGAAAGCGCGATATATTTTTTGCTATCAAGAGATTTGGTTTCCCAGAGAATCATAAGAAGCACGCGAAGAGTGTCCATTTTTTTGATTGCCAACCGAACATACGGGTGTTTTTCTTCGCGCGAAAGAAAGCTGGCGGCCGCGATTGCTTCTATTATTTCAATAAATAGCGTATCAATGCGCTGGCCTAAAGTGTAGCGATGTGTTTTGGGCAAGTCATGATAAAATTTGTACCATAAAAGATACGATTCTTTCACTTTGCCCAAAACCGGCAGAATTCGCGGTGATGGCGGTGTTTCATTATGTCCAGAATTCAATATCAACATACATTTGATTATATCATTTCGCTTGAAAATTTGCTCGCGGCGTGGACAGAATTTGCGAAAGGAAAAAGAGCTCGCAACGATGTGCAGGAGTTTGAGCGAAATCTCATGGCAAATATTATTTCGCTTCATATCGATCTTGCGGCAAAAACATATACCCATTCCGCATATAGAATTTTCAAAATAGCCGATCCGAAGCCGCGTGTTATTCACACGGCAATTGTTCGAGACCGGTTGTTGCATCACGCGCTACATCGAAGGTTATCGCCATTTTTCGCCAAAATATTTATTGCGGATTCGTGTTCCTGCCAAATCGGCAAAGGGACGCATCGCGCCCTTCGCAGGTTTTGTAAATTTATCAATGTTGTTTCCAAAAATAACACGCGAATAGCATGGGTGCTTAAATGCGATATTAAAAAATTTTTTGCAAACATAGATCAAGTAATTTTGTTGGATATGATGGCGAAATATATTCCCGATAAGAATATTCTTTGGCTTGTTTCGGTTATTGTTGGAAGTTTTTATTCAGGCAACCTGGGCGTTGGTCTCCCTTTGGGCAATCTGACATCTCAACTTTTATCAAACATTTATATGAATGAATTTGATCAATTTGCGAAGCACCGTCTCAAGGCGGAACACTATATTCGTTATGCCGATGATTTTGCCATCTTTTCAAGCGACCAGATGCAACTTGAAATCATTTTACTGGTGATGCAGAAATTTTTAGCGCAAAAACTGAAGCTATCCATGCATCCAAATAAGGTTTTTATTAAAACTGCCGCTTCGGGTATTGATTTTCTCGGCTGGGTGCATTTTCCGGATCATCGGGTTTTAAGGACAGTGACCAGAAAAAGAATGTTTGAAAATATCAGAACAAAAAAGGGTAAATTCGAAACGATTCAGTCATGCAAAGGGCTTGTCAGCCATGGTAATGGTTGGAAATTGCGGCAAAAAATTGAAAACCGACAGATGATAAATTAGAGTTTACAAAATTTAGAAAAGTAATAATATAACAACATGGAGAATTATTTGACGGCCGAGGGGTTGGAAAAACTAAAAAAGGAGTTGGAAACGCTGGAAAATGTCACGCGGCGCGAGTTGGCGGAAAAATTGAATTATGCCATTTCTTTTGGCGACCTTAAGGAAAATGCCGCTTATCATCAAGCCAAAGAACAGCAAGGTTTTTTGGAGGGCCGCATTTCTGAATTGAAAGCGATTATCGGCAACGCGCGCGTTGCCGAAAAAAATAATTCCGGTTGCGTTCAAATCGGCGCCAAGGTGGTTTTGGCTTCCGGTGGCGCCGCCGAAGAATACCAGATCGTGGGACCTGATGAAGCGGATGTTTTTTGTGGCAAGATTTCCTATAAATCGCCGCTGGGAGAGGCGGTTTTTGGCAAAAAACCCGGATGCAAAGTGATTTTGGAAACCCCCAATGGCAAAATTGAATATGAAGTTGTTAAAGTTATATAAACATAAGGACATAAAATCATAAAATCATAAGAATATAAGAATATAAGAATATGGGAGCATAAAATACAGAAAATCATTTCAAGAATGATTTTTTTGTTAGGCTGTGGATTACTAAGGTAACCACTCACTGGGGATAACTAAACTTGACAACCCGACCCAATGATTGCAAAAATCAAGCCGTATGATGCGCTTAACCGATCAAGAAATTAAACAACGGTTTGTCCGCCTCCAAAATCTGGAGCG
>Ga0268279_1001527_pt1 | contig 12607 bp, 10 predicted proteins | sample saktaG_6_FD_190142 | JGI IMG/M metagenome (GOLD analysis project Ga0268279, IMG submission 190142) | Saline water microbial communities from Sakinaw Lake, British Columbia, Canada - sak_2010_1_5_80m | ecosystem: Environmental > Aquatic > Non-marine Saline and Alkaline > Saline ...
ATACCTCAATGTAACGAAGGCGATAACGGATTCTTTGAAGGAAATTGAGATGAAAGAGTTACTTAAAGAGGAAACACGCCTCGTAAATTCACTGGAAATGTAGGTGGCACATTTATTCTAAACAGGTAATAAGTATTTATATAATAGAACAAACGAAGGTATTACTATGAATCCATCACAAATCTACATTGCGATATCTATTGTCGTCCTGGCTATTATAGCCCTCATTGTTTTTTTTGTACATAAAACTAAAACGGATAATAAGCTCACCCCCTTAGCCGGTCTTGCATTCTTTTTTATCTTAGCGGGGCTTTTTGCGGGTGATAACAGACTCATCGGGTATAGTTTAATTAGTGTTGGAGTGATTCTTGCAGTTATTGATATAGTGAGAAAAATGAAGAGTGGGTGAAGACCCTCCCCCCTAGTTTCCTCCAGCCACGCTGCGCTCCTAACTAAAACGCAATAAAAATTATTTGAAGTGAAGTGGTTATGGTGATGTGAGTGTACCTAGATATTTAGATGCCAATACGAACATGGAATGAGACCATAGTAACGGAGAGACAGACACTTGTATTTCATTTTCAAATATCTGCTCAGGTATGCAATCCCCATCTTTAATTTTTTCTAAAACCCAGTAATAGTATTTTTCAGCAATATCTTTATATCCTTTAATCGAATAATAAATTGTCATCCAGAAATTCAGGAGTGGCCATGCACCTGCGCCCTTTTTTCTATGCATCATTTCAAACATCCAGCCATCATATTCATCATATTCATATCTGTGTAACCCCCCATTTATAAGAAGTTTTTTCTCGATTTCTTTTATTGTGGTAACTATTCTCTGATCATTTGCGTCATAAACCTCAAAAGGATAAACTAAACCAATTGTAGAAGCATCTATTCGCCTATCAGATATCTTACCAAATGATCTGATGAAATAGTCCATGAAATGTTTATCCAACCGTTTTTTCATTTCATCCGCAGTTTTAATCCATTTTTTGTTTGGAATTAACTCATTTGCACATTTAAGACCTTTTATGCATGCTGCTAACGAATAAGAAAAATTTTCATTAAGATCCGGAAAGCAAAGTCTCTCCTCCCACAGGTCATTCGTAACCAGGGTGAAGTGATCTTTTTTCCACGCTTTACATATACCGTTGCCGGCGATTTCAATCAGATCATGGAATTTTGATGCCCCCGTTATATCCTCTTTATAATGGTGCCATACAGCAAATAATACCGTACCGGTCTGGTCTGGTTGGAAATTTGTTAACGCTTTTAATCCGTTCGGGTAGTATTTTTCATAAAACAATCCGTTTTCTTTGAACCCTTCCGCTCTCTTTAAACACCAGTTAAAGAAGTTTTCCTGGACGTTCTCAACTCCCAACACATCTGAGGCGATACAGTTAAATGAGGCATCCCTTGGCCACACATAAAAGTAATTTTTAGCATCTATCGGATATTTATTTTTTGTTGAGTTAGCAGCTACAATCCCACCGTTCTCTAATGAACAGTCTCTGATTATATCTTCTGTCACTGCTATTAGTTCCATTATTTTATCATTCATTACCTGTTGCAGATTTCCCATTTTTATCACCCCTTGAGTCTTCTATTATCAAATATACCCAAAATACAATTACACCTAGATATAAAAACATGGCTAATTTAACAATAATTGGTGAGAATATTTCTTGATGACAGAACCATGCTCCTACAACACTCATTATATAAAGACTACCGAATATTATATCAGCAGCCCAGTCACAAAGGATATATTCCTCTCTTTTTAAATAATTCTCCCAGCCCATATTCCCAAATACTTTATCTTCAACACAGCTTTCAATATCGCTATTATCGCTATTATTCCGGTATACGGAATTTTCTATCTTCTTTATATAAGCACCAGCATTTACAATCGCCTTTTTTTCTACTTTGTATAAAATTGCATTTGCAAAGATGAGGAAAGGCAAAACAAAAAATAATTCATAAACGTTTGTTGTAAAAATATACCCCATTATGAGTGTTATCCCACCAACACCTAAACCTAGAAGTTGATACTGCTTACCCATCTTATCAACAATCTCTTGTCGTAGATTTCTGTATTCTTCAAGCGCAAATTCTCTTTTACCATTATCACCTATATTTCCCACTTTTTTATCTCTACCTCCATCCTGGAGTATCTATTAAAATAAGGGAAACTAAGATCTTCCCTAACGGAAAATATTAAAGTTAACAACATGTAGTACATCCCCTGGATTCTGGCTCACGTACAGCCACTAGCTTCCGACGAGCCTGGAGTTCGCTCAGAGAATTGTTCGTTGCCTCATCTTTCTGCGATTCATTCCCCATTCGCGTTCACTCCTAGCGGCCACGTTTCTATTTCCTTTATCTACTATTTCTCAAGTGGATATAAATAGAACGGTCCCCTTCAGCTTTTCACTTCCGCCCTGCCACCTTATCAGTCACCGTATACACCCTGATTGCCTTCCCCTTCGACCTTGGCTCTTCTGAGATCTCATACCTGCTCTTCACAAACCCGTGCCCTATTAGGACACTTCAGTTTAGCTTCTTCTTATCTGTTGGCGTTATATCTGAACGTGAGGTGATCTGATGAACGATCAAGCAAATGTAGAGGTAGTACAGCAACATTTTGCGGCATTTGAGCAGGGGGACTTTAGAGCTGCTCTGAACGTGTTCGCTGCGGAGGTGGATTTCCAGTCGCCGGTCACCCGGACCGCACCAAAGGAAATCTCGTGGGCTCAATCGCGTCACAGCCGTGAGGAGATTGCGGCCTTTTTCAAGGAACTCGGCGAAAAGATGGAGATCGAACGGATGGAGACATTTGCCTTTACAGCCCAGGGCGATCGTGTAATCGTAGAGGGCAGGAATCGTGGTACAGTAAGATCCACTGGCCGCACCTATGAGCACGATTGGGTGATGGTGTTCACCCTGCACGCGGGAAAAGTAGTCAGGTGCCGGCACTATTATGACACTGCGGATCTAGTGGCAGCCTTTCGCCGCGAGTAAGCTCCTGCGGACTTTCAACGTGCCATCGCATTGGTCAAGCGGACGTTGATGCAACATATATATTCAATTTCGGAACGGCAGCACCCGTGGCTTTGACGACGGTGGTTTAATATCCTGCTACCAACTTGATATTCGATACCTAAGATGAAACGAGTCTTGATCTTGACGGGTGATGCTGCTGAGACGCACGAGCTATTCTATCCGTTCTGGCGGCTTAAAGAGGCAGGAATCGCAGTTACCGTTGCGGCACCATCCAAGAAAGATGCTTTGTACACCGTCGTCCACGACTTTGAGCCGGGCTGGGAGACGGTTACCGAGAAGCCGGGATACCGATTTCTTGGGGTTGATGCGGCCTTTAAGGATGTTAACCCTCAGGACTATGATGGCTTGCTCTTGCCGGGCGGGCGAGCACCGGAGTATATGAGGATCTGTCCTGAACTGGAGCCGATCGTACGACACTTCTTTGAGGCGGATAAGCCTGTCGCAGCGATGTGTCACGGCGTTCTCTTGATCACCAAATTCGGCCTGGCGAGGGGTAGGAGAATGACCACCTTCAAGATCATTGCACCTGACCTGGAGGCAGCCGGAGCTGACTATGTCGACCAGGAGGTGGTCGTTGATGGGTCCCTGGTCACGAGCAGGACCTATTTTGACCTGCCAGCATTCATGCGTGAATTTCTAAAACTCCTGAAGGTTTAGTTAGTGCATCCGCTCCTATCCGCAGATCATCCACGAACCGTCGTGGAACGCAACCGGCGGAGTCATAACCTGCACCTCGTTCGTGGACATCAACGGCAAGCGGCACGAGGGGTGGATACCAGCGATACAGCCGCAGTGAGGAAAAATTATTAAAGGGCTGGATGGAATAGAGAAGGTTAGATTAGAAGGAGGCGAATAGAGATAGATGTATGCCGAACTCTCAAGAAGATTTACGGGGCTCTTAGGGCTCGAAAGTTCTCCGATTGCTATCACGTTCTCGACCAAACCTCCGGAAGGTGTAGCACAGCTGAAAGGGAGCATTAGATTCTGTCAGATGCTCGATAAAGTGAGGCTTGAAGGGTTATCGTTCTATACCCTTGCTGAGAACCACGGATGTGAGGGGGGCGCTTATAGTTGTGGGTTGATACAGCCGAGTGAGCGGTTAATGACCGGGGAGTTCCTTGCTAAGGAATTAGGTCTCTTTGGCTCTACGAGAGCTGCGAGACGATTTATCAGCTCGAATCCAAGAATAGAACCTGGAACAGTAAACGTGGTTACTTTTTCACCATTGGAAAAGACCGCATTTGAACCGGACATCGTGGTTCTCATCTGCAATGCGAAGCAAGGGATGGAGATAGCAGAAGCAGTTGCATACGAATCAGGAAGGCATACCAAGGGCTTAACAGGTCCTCCTGTATGTTCAGCAGTGGTTGCTTACCCTGCTCTGACCGGAGAAGTGGTTTATAGCTTAGGTGATGTGGGTGCAAGACGGTCTATGACTGTCAAAGATGAGGATATTTTCGTCGGAATCCCCGCTGAGCTGTTACCGGGTATCGTGGAAAATCTGGCAAAGCGGAAATATTCATCCACTCACAGGCCGCCAATCTCCAATCTCCAGGAATGACATCCATCGTTCGCATCCCTGGTACGAGCTCACTGAGGTTCTGATATACTGCACTTCGAGCCATTTCTTCTTTGTGGGAAAGGGGAAGCGAAGGCACCCTGAGAGGATGAAACATATTGTGCGGTTTGTTGGGAAAAGCGAACATATGATCTACTGGAAGAGATGGAAAAATTGCGCTCGTCACGAACCGGTTTTCAGTCTGGGTTTTGCCGCTAACGGTTAGTTTTGGTGACTTCGCAGCTTGCTTCCGCTTATCCACGCCGCAGCTCTTCCCGATACACCCAATAGGAATAGACAATGGTGTACATTGCCACGAAGAGCACGGGCACGATGATGAAGAGGAAAGCGTACGCCTGAACGAAAAGCCCGAGCACGGCAATGGCGCCCGCGAGCTTGAACAGTTTCGCGCTGTTGGGAGCAATTGCAATGCCGCGCGTGCATAAACGATTGGTTTTGTGGCTGGAGTTCCTTTTTCAAAAAATCCAAAAGGCTCTTAGATTCATTCGCTTTCCCTTGGTTCGCCATCTTCGCGCTTGAGCTACTTGTACTATCAAAAGTTACTCTGCTGAGTTGCCAATCTTCGTTCAGTATATCGGTGCCTGACAAGTTTGAGTCCTTCGAACCAGAGGATACTGATGACACCCGCGGCGATGCACATACATAGATCGATACCATGAAGTGCAGAGAAATGGAACAACTCACGCAGATATGGTACATATAATACGAGAGTAAGGAACACCAATATACCACCAATCACACCTACTAAGGCGGTATTTTTGGAGTGCCACGTGGCCACGGCAGCGCGTGACCACGAGCGGTTCGTAACGATCAACGCAAGGTTGGCTAAGACGAGCGTAGTGAAGGTGAGGGCGCGGGCGTCATATTCTCCCTGCCCTCGAGAGATGGCAATACTAAAAATCGCCAAGAGCAGGGCCAATATGCTCGCTCCCTGAAGTATGATCATGCTAAGCGTAGGCCTGTCGAAAAGCGATGCTTTCGGGTTACGAGGTGGGCGCTTCATAACGTTGGCCTCTTCGGGCTCGGCTTCGAACGCAATTGAACAGGCAGGATCGATGATCAATTCGAGGAATACAATGTGGACAGGCAAAAGAATCAGCGGCCACCCGAGCAAAATGGGAATGAGCGACAAACCCGCGATGGGTATGTGGATCGCAATTACGTAGGCCATTGCCTTTTTGATGTTGTCGTAGATTCTCCGACCCATTTTTACCGCTTGTACGATAGAGGAGAAGTCGTCGTTGAGGAGAACAAGAGCTGCTGACTCACGCGCTACGTCTGTTCCGCGCCCGCCCATAGCCACGCCTATGCTGGCCGATTTCAATGCCGGTGCGTCGTTCACCCCGTCGCCCGTCATCGCAACAACCTCGCCATTGGCCTTGAACGCATCGACGATCCGCAGTTTTTGTTCCGGGACCACCCTTGCAAACATCGTTATATCCTGGATACGTCGTTGAAGCTCTGAATCGTCAATTGCAGCAAGTTCGGAGCCTGAAAGAAGATGCTCGGGATTTCTGAGACCAATCTCTCGCGCTACATGCTGGGCAGTTCCTGGATAGTCGCCGGTGATCATAACCACTCGTACACCAGCATTATAACATTCCGCTACTGCCCCAGCAACACCAGGTCGCACAGGATCGACAAAGCCAATAAGACCCAGAAATTCGAAATTGAAGTCGTGCTGCTGGTCCGGTAGGTCCGTTCTTTTGAAATACGCCTTGGCCACGCCAATGATCCGGAGTCCATCTTCAGCCATCCGGCTTATTTGGGTGATAAGCTCCTTGCGTTCTGCGTCACTGAAATGACACAAATCTGCAATAGCCTCCGGTGCGCCTTTTGCCGCAATGATGTAATCCTTTCCATCAGGCGAACTCATCACTTGCGACATGGCGAGCAATTCCTTTGATAACGGGTATTCCTGTACCAGTGTCCAATCCTCGTGGACATGTTCCGTCTTTACGAGTGCCGTGTCTTTGAGGTGCACCAATGCTTTCTCCATCGGGTCAAACGGCTCTTTCTTGCTGGCTAAGATACCAAATTCCACCAGCTCATGAAACGCCTCGGGTAAACTTGGTTGTTCTTGACCGACGTCACACCTGTTCCCGTTGACGAGGAGCTGGCGAACAGACATACGGTTCATCGTCAGCGTACCGGTCTTATCCACGCATAGCACGGTTGCAGCGCCCAGGGTCTCAACTGCGGGTATTCGACGGGCCAGGACATGATGCTGCGAGAGCCGCCAGGCCCCTAAAGCCAGAAAGACGGTTAAAACCACGGGGAATTCCTCCGGCAGGATGGCCATCGCCAGAGTTATACCGGCCAGGAACCCGTTGACCCAATTGCCGCGGGTAATACCATAGGCAATGACAACAGCGACACAGAGGAAAAAACCAAGTACCGCAAAGTTCCGGACAAGCTTTCTCGTTTCTTGCTGTAACACGGTATCCTCAGTTTCCAGTGCCTGTAACGCCTTGCCGATCTTGCCCATTTCCGTCTGAATGCCCGTGGCCAGCACCTTTGCTATACCCTGGCCTTCTACGACAAGCGTGCCCGAGTAGATAAACGGGAGATCGTCCCCACCCGGGTTGGTCATTTCCTTAACGCCATCCCATTGACGTTTACGAACCGGGGCCGACTCACCGGTCAGCAACGATTCATCAGCCGAGAGATGGCTGCTGGAAAGAACAACCGCATCAGCCGGTACGCGGTCACCTTCCGAAACAACAAGAATGTCGCCCAGGACCACCTCACGGCCTGGTATGCGCTGCTCTTTACCATCGCGAATGACCAGGGCGCGCGGACTTGAAAGATCGCGGAGCGCTTCAAGCGCGCGTTCGGTTTTTCGTTCCTGGTAGAAGGTGATACCCATGATGACGAAGACGAAGCCAAGCAGCATCAACCCCTCTTCTAGGTCGCCCAAAAAGAGATACAGCGTGCCGCTCGCGAGTAAAAGGCGGAACATAGGTTCGCGAACGACTTCGAATGCTATAGCAAGTACGCCTCGCTTCTTTGTCGAGGGAAGTTCATTGTACCCGTCCTTCCGTATCTTCTCAGCCGCATCTTTTACTGAGAGCCCCTGGAAAGCCGTGAGTCCATTAACCATCGGATCGTCGTCTCCGCGTTTATATCATAGAAAGAGGGGAGATTTTGAAAAATACCCCTCATCCTGGTAACGTGATAGTCTCCCTAATTCCGCGACCTTGTCGGTAAGCATGTACACCCTGAGCGCCTTACCCTTCGCCCCTTGGCCCCCTTCTGAGATCTCGTACGTGCTCGTCCCGAACCGTTTTTCAGTCCGGGTTTTACGGCTAACTAAGGGTTAGTTTTGGTGACTTCGCACTGAGCAGCCTGCCATCAGCTACGTCCACGCCGCAGCTCTTCCCGATACACCCAGTAGGAGTAGACAATGGTGTACACTGCCACGAAGAGCACGGGCACGATGATGAAGAGGTATGTGTACGCCTGAACGAACAGCCCGAGCACCGCAATGGCGCCCGCGAGCTTGAACAGTTTCGCGCCGCGTTGATGTGTCTTCGTCCATATGGTATCGCTGCTCAGCGTCCATGGCGTCCGGATCCCGATGAACCAGTTCCGCTTCGCGTGCTCGAGCATGATACCGATATAATAAAAGAGCAGGCCGCAGCCGATCGGGAGCGTCAGGTTAGGACTGATTTCGATGCCGCTGTTCCACAGTATGATCTGCAGGTGCACCAGGAGCAGGAAGAGGCAAAAGACCACGATAAAGCCGTCGTAATAGGACCGAAACGCTGCTATGTTCGCTTTGAGCGGATCGATACGCGGGATCGCGAGGAGGAGGAGAGCGAGCCCCGCGAGCAGCAGCGGGAGCAAGAACAAGCCCCAGAACTTCGACATATAGCCGTCAACCTCGCCGCGCGCGTTCCAGTGCGAGGCTATCAGCTCCGGCATCTGTGGATAGACCGCGATACTGAGCGCGAACGCGAGCAGCACCAGCAGCCAGACGACCAGTACGCTTTTTCGCATGCTCTACACATATCCGCAGCGGTATAAAACCTAATCGTCCTTGGCTAAATCGCTGGCATTGTTCCGCGACAATTCTATCAACTCGGCATACTAGAGAAGCGATATGACGCCTGTAGGAAAAAAAAATCGCAAATCTTATATATTGAATGCCATTGCCATCTAACGGTTCCTCCGCATCAAGTGCTGGAAAACACTTAGCACCTCATAAAACTTTCGCCACCTTTTTTTCGTGTAGCTTCTGCCGTTGCCGTCTGAGGCGGCGATCACAGCAAAGCGACTAGGAGGATAGTATTTAATAACGTAAAAGCGAAATTAGAGTGTTGAACCAGCACCGGGCGACGTTATCAACGAGCAAGATGGCGAAGTACACGAGGTACTCGGTAAGACAGGAGAAGTACCTGATGATCCTCAACAGGCGCGATAAGTGCGTACACGCATCACGGAACGCGATCTGCTGGTGGTTGAGAGAAGAAAGGGAATAGAAGTGAGACTGTTTTTATATGTATGATGATTTATTAAAAGTGGTAAAAGTAGAAGGATAGGTATAGAACTAGAAACCATAGATCGTCCGTTATGCCTCTAAGTTGGAATGAAATAAGGAAGAGGGCAATTGCATTTTCGTATGAATGGAAAGATGAGACAAGAGAACGAGCGGAGGCTCAAACATTTTGGAATGCTTTCTTTAACGTTTTTGGTAGAGAGCGTCGGGTTGTTGCTCTATTTGAAAAAAACGTTAGAAAATTAGGCAACAAAAAGGGTTCAATAGATTTGTTTTGGGAAGGTATGCTAGTCGTAGAACACAAATCAGAGGGAGCGAGTTTAGATAAAGCATATAATCAAGCGTTAGATTATTCTGGGGGATTGCGCGATGAGCAATTACCAAAATATGTGATTGTGAGTGATTTCAGACAATTTCGTTTATACGATATCGAAAACAACAAACAGTATGAATTTAAGCTTGAAGAATTGGTAAACAAGATTTATTTGTTCGAGTTCATGCGTGGTGGAGAAGAAAGATCGTACGAGGAAGAAGATCCGGTCAATATAAAAGCTGCGGAACTTATGGGGAGATTGCACGATTCTTTAAAGGAAAATGGTTACGTCGGGCATCCACTTGAAGTTTTGCTTGTCCGCCTGATGTTTTGTCTTTTTGCAGATGATACCGATATTTTTGAAAAAGATCAGTTTACACGGTATATAGAAACTAAAACCAAAAAAGATGGTTCTGATGTTGGATTGCATCTTAATGCTATTTTTCAAACATTGAATAAAACGGAGGAAGAGCGGCAAAAGAATTTGGATGAAGAACTTAAGGCATTCCCATACATCAATGGGTCTTTATTTAAAGAGCGATTTGAAGATCCGTCGTTAGATAGTGACGGACGAAAAATCTTACTAGAGTGCTGTCATTTCGATTGGAGTCGCGTATCACCAGCAATCTTCGGCTCTCTCTTCCAGTCTGTGATGAACCCCGAAGAAAGGCGGGACTTGGGCGCACATTACACATCTGAAGAGAATATTTTGAAAACGGTGCGGGCACTTTTCTTAGATGACTTGCGACACGAGTTCGAGTTGCATAAACACAACAAACGTCATTTGCAAGAGATGCTGATGCGGATTGGAAAGATGAAGTTTCTCGACCCTGCATGTGGCTGTGGTAACTTCTTGATTATTGCGTACCGAGAATTACGACGGCTACAAATAGAAATCCACAAACAACTACGGAAATTAGAGGGGCAACTCGGGCAGCGAGTATTGGACATTAAATTTGATTATGACCTTAACGTCGATGCGATGTACGGTATTGAAATCTTGGAATTTCCTGCACGAATCGCTGAGGTAGCTTTATGGCTGGTTGACCATCAAATGAATGTGGAACTGTCAAAAGAATTAGGAAAGTATTATGTGCGGCTTCCACTGGAAACATCCCCAAATATTATTAACGGAAATGCACTCAGACTCAACTGGAAGGATATTGTACCACCAGAGGAGCTAAGTTATATTTTAGGGAATCCGCCGTATGTTGGAAAACATCTTCGCTCAACTTTACAAAACGAAGATATGGATTACGTCTTTTCAAACAAGATAAGGAGTTATAAATCACTTGATTATGTTGCTTCTTGGTATATTAAAGCGCAAGAATATATACAGAATACCGATATAGAGGTAGCATTTGTTTCCACTAACTCGATAACTCAGGGGGAACAAGTGGGTATTCTATGGGGTTATCTCTTAGATAAAGGAATACGAATAAATTTCGCTCATAGAACTTTTGATTGGTCTAACCAAGCTAAAGCGAATGCTGCGGTCTATGTCGTAATTATTGGCTTCGGCAATTTCGATAGAAAGAAAAAATATCTATACAATTATGAAGACCCCTTATTCGATCCTGTTGTAGTTGCAGTTAAAAACATTAATCCTTACTTAGTGGAAGGCGAAGACATCGTAATAACATCAAGAAAAAACCCGATATGTAATGTCCCAGATATGCTTTACGGGTGTAAACCTGTTGATGATGGGTTGTTGATATTAAGTGATGAAGAGAAAGAAGAGTATATTCAAAAAGAGTCAGATGGGGCAAAATACATTAGACCATTCGCAAGTGCGAAGGAGTTCCTGCATAACAAAAAGCGGTGGTGCTTCTGGTTGGTTGACATCCCCCCAGCAGAATTAAAACACTTACCTATTTTGAAAAAGCGAATTGAAAAAGTTCGGGAATTCAGACTTGCCAGTAAAAAGGAAGCAACAAGAACAATTGCAGAAACCCCAACATTATTCGGGGAGATTAGGCAGCCAGATAGCGGCACTTACATCCTTATTCCGCGACATTCTTCCGAGCATAGAAAATACGTTCCCTTTGCTATTTTTTCCTATAATCACATTGTTGCAGATTCTTGTTCTATTGTCCAAAACGCAACTTTGTATCATTTCGGCGTCCTTCAATCTGCTATGCACATGGCATGGATGCGCCACGTTTGCGGTCGCTTAGAAAGTCGTTATCGCTATTCCAATGTTTTGGTTTACAATAATTTCCCGTGGCCTGAAAACCCGACGGAAAAACAAATTGAAGAAGTGGAAGTTTGCGTAAAGGATTTATTAGCTGTGAGGGAATCGTTCGCTGATACATCTCTTGCGGATCTTTATGACCAGCCCATGCCGAAAAAGCTCTTAGACGCTCACAAAAAGTTGGATAGAGCAGTGGAACGCTGCTACCAGTCCAAGGCATTCAAGACGGATTTGGAGCGGTTACAATTTCTGTTTGAGTTGTATGGTAAGTACTGTGCGGAATAAAAGTGCAGACGCGAGCGTGTCCGGCAATCGTATGGTATTTAGAATTTCTTTTTTATTAAATACATAATTGAAAAAACGATAGATTTATAAAGCTCTTCATAATTTTGGGAACTAAAAATGTCAGGCCAAGAAAGAGTATGAGCAGTTACATTTCTTAATGCATATGTTATTGTAAAAAAGCGATCTACTGAATTTTTGTCTTTTAAATACGGTAATATATGATTTATTATATCTTGTAGCGTTTTCCTTACTCCGCCAGTAAAACCAATAAGGTCTTTATCTGGTCCGCTGGTACAGTATTCCAAATCTTTTTTAACAAAAGCATCGTTTAAAATATTACCAAGACCTGTCGAAGAGGAATGGCTTGAATATATCTGACGTAAAAGTGTTTCAAAAACCAAACACCCTTTCAATAAATGTAAAATAAAAGGCTCAATTGACCCACCAACATCGCTCCTTACTTTTAACTGAAAGAGTCTATGTTCACTTTCAGCTATAAAAACATAAAGAGCTGGAATAATTGATCGATATTCTTTTTCTTGTCGAGTAGAGCTCATAGCTTACCTCTTGTTGGAGTAATGGCTCCGAGGTTGCTATGAGCCCCCTCACAGAACCGGACGTGAGGTTTTCCCTCATCCGGCTCTTCAGGGGTACATCCTCTGCGTT